>Ga0209512_1000060_pt1 | contig 277757 bp, 176 predicted proteins | sample frozenSSSSmetaG_FD_184142 | JGI IMG/M metagenome (GOLD analysis project Ga0209512, IMG submission 184142) | Glacier valley bacterial and archeal communities from Borup Fiord, Nunavut, Canada, to study Microbial Dark Matter (Phase II) -... | ecosystem: Environmental > Aquatic > Freshwater > Ice... | reverse complement strand
TTTCATTACTTAAAGCCGTTAATTTTATTACAGTAGCCTCACCATTGCCATTTGTTTGGGTCGATTGCAACCAAGATGTTGCCGTATTGCTAATACTCCATTTACTGTTTGCTTCAATGGTGATTTCATCTGATGTGCCTCCTTCTGAATCAAAAGAAACAGTCTTTACTGAAACCGATAATTGTGGGGCAATATCCCCATTATTGGAACAAGATACCGAAAATCCTGTAACGATCAGCAGTAGTACAATTTTATAAAAATGTTTAAGTCTCATGGTTTTATTGTAATTAGCATTGTTTTATTTAAGACCTGCAGAATACTTTAATGTTCATAAAATATCTGCAGGTCTTTATTTAAACTACTAATCCTTTATTAGATTAAATGATTTTTGTTATTTGAGTTTCTGCACCCTAATATTGTCAATAGCGGCATAAAAACCTGTTGCTGTTTTTGAACCAGAGAAATTTTTAAGTGTCATATTATAACTAGTCGCACCAGTAGGTCCTAATAATTGGTTTAAAGTAAGAACTGATTCACCATCTCCTAATTCGGTTGATTCGGTTTTCTTTTTTCTAAATTCAGACAAAGGAATAGTTACGGTTTGCCAACCTTTCGTTTTAACAGCAAGGGTCTTATTAGTACCCGGAACTTTCCATGGCTCAAAACGCGCTACATAATTGTCACCTGCAAATTCAGTTTTAATATAAAGAGTACCTCCGTTCCATGGGTGAGCCACACTTATTTCAAATTGAAGAGCCCAGTGTGAAACAGTATCTGTAATATTTTCCACAGGTATCCAGTGATTACCAGTATTAGAATTACCCAATGGGGCGTACACACTAGCACCAGCATCTAAAACAGGAGAATTAAAATACACATACTGACTACTATTTTTTCCCATCGAACCATTAAAATCGGCTACGTTTTGAGCTAATGTAATATCTCCCCACCATTGATAACCAAAATTATCACCCCACTCAAAATTTGCTAAAAGACCTTCAGTAACACCATTTTGAGTATTTATTTTATAAGGAGTACTAACCGTTCCATAACTACTAACAATGGTCACTGGTCCACTAGCGTAGCTGTTCGAAGCAGGCGCTAAAAATTTAGCATAGAAACCAAGTGAATCTTCTTCAAAATTTGTAATAGTAGCACCACCAAAACTTAAACTTGAAATCCCATTCAAATTTTTACCAATCACATATATCGAATCGCCTTGCGAAGGATTTGCATTAGAAACAGCATAAATTTCCGGAACAATTAAAACATTAAATGTATAGGTACCAGATACAGCAACAAGCTCTCCAGCCCAAGGCATTGGTGTATCAATTATTGGAAGTACAAATCCCAGAGAACTACCATCGTCTACTTTTACAAGCGGTGAAATATCCACGCCGGCAATAGTCAATTTATCTATCAAAAATAAATTGCTACCATAAATAAAAATCGAATCACCTACCTTAGTAGCAGCAGTCATCGAATTGCCCGTTATTATAGCTGGCAGTGCACTTACATTAAATTTAAAAGTAGTTGCTCCGTCATTATTAACATACTGTATGGTATTAAGAACAATAGGATCAATATTATTAAAAGGTAATGAAGCAGGAACTTGTAAAACAGCTGTGACATCTGAAAACAATCCGGCATCGTACTGAATTTGTTTACCATTAATACTTATCTGAATGGCGTCTTTTAGATTCATCCCATGGATTACAATCCATTGCCCTGGGACAATTTTTGTCACTAATGTATCATTAGGAGCGGGTTCATAATTCCTCACTGCTGTAATAACAGGAGCACCATTTAAATTATCATCGTTCTTACACGAAGTTAACATTGCACCAATCAATATCATGCTTATAAACAGCAAATGACTAATACGGTTATTTAATAATTTTTTCATATATATATATATTTATTATTACTTATTTATTTATAATAAGACACTGATTCATCATTCAATTTAGGATTAATTATTATTTCTGATGCAGGTAATTGCAAAGTAAAAGAGGCAATGGTTGCAGGAGAAATAATACCTATAGGATCATTAGGTGTAGCTATTAGAGTATTTTTATCATACTCAAACGGTACTCTTTTTTGATTATTAATACGATTAAGAGCTTTTATAGGATCAAAATAAGAAAGTCTTACAAAATCATACCAATATTGTCCTTCACAAGCAAATTCAACTCTTCGTTCATTTAGAATTACGTCTAGATCAAGTACATTAACCGGATCGACACCTGCACGCTCTCTTACCATATTAAAATACAATAACGCATCAGCATCAGTAGTAGAGGCATCATTACCCAGGATAGCCTCAGCATATATTAAATAAACATCTGCTAATCTTAATAATGCATTATGCTCTATAGAACCAAAAGGTGCCATTGCAGGCGAATTGTTGTCTGCTTCATTACCTATAATGTGTTTTTTCATACCTGGTCCCCCAGCAGTATAGCCACCACCGGCAGCATTTAACTCGGCATAATAATCTCCGGTAAGCATAAAACTAGTTTTACGTCTAATGGAATCCTGCGCAGTATATGCTAAATACAAATCATAACTAGGTGCTGGAGATCCCCAAGCTGCCGTTTTTTGAGGGTTAATGTCATTGCTTGGCGAGTATGTCAATAATTGATTACCTTCCATCCAACCAGTAGTAGGCGACCATTGTAACGCAAATAATGATTCAGGACTATCATTAAATTGCGTTCTAAAAAGATCTTTATAACTCGGAAGTAATGCTAAACCACTGTTTTCTACTACATCTTTTGCATATTTTTTTGCCAAGTCCAAATATTCCTGATTACGATCACCACCTGATTGACCTAATCCTGCCATAGTCAAATATACCTTACTTAACATTCCCTTTGCTGACCAGCTAGTAACTCTACCTTTCACATCTGTTTCAGGAAGATTTTCGGCAGCAAAAATTAAATCTTCAGAGATAAATCGATACCCATCAGCTATTTTATTTTTGTTTATCAAGGGGTTATCTATTAACTTAGTATTATCTTCAATAATAGGCACCTCTCCCCATAACATAACAAGATGATAGTATGCCATGGCACGAATGAATCTTGCTTCAGCTATTGCAGCATTTTTATCTATCTCAGAAACTGTCGCCGGCGTGTTTTCACTAATAGCCTTAATTGTGGTATTACAATGAGCGACTACAATATATAGCGCTATCCAGCCGGTTGTTAAACGTGGGTTAGCTCCTGAAAGCGTGAACGTGTTAAGTTGTACCAAGTCTGCGCCTTGGTATGTTAGAATAAGGTTACCACTTAATATGTCACCTAATGGAATGTATGCGACATTATTCCATTGGGCCCATATTCTACCACCATAAAGTGCAGCTGTAGCTAACCTAATTTCATCTTTTGTCTTATAAAAATTTTCAGCACTTATATCTGACTGAGAAGGTCGGTATAGAAAATCATTCTGGCAGCTTACTGTAAAAAACACAGCAAACAACACACAAATCATTTTTAAATTTATATATTTCATGATACGTTAGTTTATTTGTTTAAAATTAAAGTCCCAAGTTAAGTCCTAAAGTAAATGTTCGGGCTTGTGGATAAAAACCCCAATCAATTCCAGCCTGTAATGGATTCCATGAACCAACTTCAGGATCCATACCAGAATATTTAGTAATAATAAAGGCATTGGTAACAGTAGCATATACACGTAAATTACTAATATGTACTTTTTTCATCAACTTATCAGAAAATTTATATCCCAGCGTAATATTTTTACATCTGATAAAAGATCCATCTTCAACATACTGGTCAGAGAAACGATGACTCATATTACTATCGTTATTTTTAAGGCTTACAATATTAGTGTTTGGATTGGTAACATATACGTTGTCAACATCTGAAGCCGATCCTTCTGGATCAATTAAAGCCAAAACTGCATGGTTTGTCAATGTTTTTAGGTAACCGTAATTTGTGGAAGGATTTTCGCCATTAATTCTCATTGCATTTACTACTTTGTTACCAACATTTGCGCTAAAGAAAATATTTAGATCAAAACCTTTATAACTAAAGTTATTACCAAAACCTAGTTGAACAACAGGAACCGGAGAACCCAAATACGTTCTGTCTTTTTCAGTAATTACACCATCACCATTCAAATCTTTAAATTTACGATCTCCATACCATACCCCTCCGGAATTTGGCGTAATTGGCAATGGAGTACCATCTGTTGTTGTAGGTAATGCATGTGTTTTAAAATCTTCGGCAGTTGCAAATATACCATCTGCTTTGTAACCATAAAAATCACCCATAGATCCACCAACTGTCGTTTGAGCACCTATTTCACTTCCTACATATCCATACAAGGAAGCTCCTCCGGTATTTAGTTTTAACACCTTGTTTTCATTATGAGATAAGGTAAAGTCAGAACTCCAGGAAAAATCTTTAGTAGTTATGTTTTTAGTATTCATATGAAAATCTATACCTCTATTATTAACAGATCCAATATTTATATATGGAGCACCTATTGCTCCCGGTTGATATGAAGTAGTTGTTCCAGCATAACTTGGCAATGGGATTGCCATTAACAATCCATCTGTCTGACGATTATAAACATCAACAGAAAAACTAAGCCTCCAATTAAATAAACTTGCATCAATTCCAACATTACCATTTAGTGTTGTTTCCCATTCAACATCCTTATTTCCTAATCTAGAAGTTATTTGGGCATTACCCGCTAAAGCGGTTGAAGATGCAGTTAACATTGATATATAAGCATTATCTGGAATGTTTTGATTATTAGTCAAACCATAACCAAGTCTTAACTTTAATTGATTGACCAGTTTTGATCCTTTTAAGAATTTCTCGTTATTTAAATTCCATGCAAATGCTCCTGAATAAGTAGCTACCCAACGATTATCTACAGCAAATTTAGAAGAACCATCATCACGCAGATTAAATGTCAGCAAGTATCTGTCATCGTAAATAAAATTAACACGTCCAAAAACAGATTCCACGGCACCATTTCCTTTGCTTCCTCCATTGACTGCTGATTCCAAAGAACCACTACTAATGTTGGTAACAGCGTCTGAAATGAAATTTTTTCTTCCTGCTGAAACATTTTCAAACTGTCTCACCGAGGCCTCATGCCCTACCATCGCATTGACGTTATATTTCGTTGCAAATATCTTAGCATAAGTAAGGTAGCTCCTGATAGTAGTATAATAGTCTTGACTATAGCCATATCTCGCTTCATTCACTAATCTCACAGCTTGTCCAAACTTATATGTAGGATAATATTCATTAGTTGTTTGAAATGAATAATTTCCTGACACCTCATTTCTAAGTGACAACTCCTTGGTAAATGTTATATCAGAATAAAAATTGGCATATAACTGATTTCTTTTGGGAGTATTTATATTAACACGAGCCATAGCAACCGGGTTTACACGTTTTGCAATCCAGCCTTCGCTACTTTCTTGTCCGGCATAGCTACCATCAGGATTTTTAACTGGTATATCCGGTGTTTGACTTAATGCTTCTCCAATAACATTCGAACCTGTTGAATTTACATTTTCATCAATATGGGTTAATTGCAAGCTAGTCCCAATTTTTAACCAGCTAGTAGTTTGGTTGTCTAAATTCAATTTTATCGAAGCTCTGGAGAACTCAGATCCAATAGCAATCCCTTGCTGATTAAAATAAGCAGCAGATAATAAATATTTCGTATTTTTATCACCTCCACTTAAAGTAAGCACATGGTTTTGTACCGGAGCTTTTCTAAACAATTCATCTTGCCAGTTTGTACCGTCCGCTAAATACTGAGGATTGACAAATTCAGGTCTGATATCAAAACCCCAAACAGCAGCTCTATCATTAATAAACTGAGCATATTCATGTAAATTCATTGTAGCATATTGCTTAGTATTCTCTTGGTATCCGATTGAATATTCATACGAAATTTTTGGAGCACCTTCTTTTCCTCTCTTAGTAGTAATAACGATTACACCATTAGTAGCTTGTGAGCCATAAATAGCAGTTGCTGAAGCATCTTTTAAAACGTCAATAGACTCAATATCCGCAGGACTAATAGTCGCTAATGGATTTGTACCATTAGCTCCACCATAACTTCCCCCAATTATAACTCCATCAATTACAAATATAGGAGAACTATTACCAAAAGAAGTCTGACCGCGTATTTGTATATTAACACCGCCTCCTGGCTGTCCGGAAGTTTGCTGTACCACTACACCGGCTACTTTTCCCTGTAATGCCTGATCAAAAGTTACTGGCTTTGTTTTAAGAAGTTCATCTCCTGTAATTGAAGATATTGCTCCTGTTACATCTTTTCTTTTTAAAGTTCCATACCCAATTACCACCACTTCGTTCAGCGAATTTCCGCTTTCATTTAAACGAATGATTAATTTACCTCCGCTTACTTTTACTTCCTGGGTTGTGAAGCCTATATAACTTACTCTAAGCGTTTCGCCAATTTTGGCTTTGATAGTAAAAACACCGTTTAAGTCAGTCATGGTAGCCTGCGTCGTTCCTTTTACCATAACGCTAACGCCGATAAGCGGCTCACCGTCGGAATCGGACAAAACAGTACCTGAAACTTTCCCATCGGAATTCTGGGCAGAAGCCAGTCCAAACGAACATAGCATCACCGCGAGGATTACGTACTTGCTCAACAGGCCTTTTGTGACCCTTCGAACAGATTGAATCAGCTCTTTTTCATTCATAATTCTTTTAAATTTAAAGTTAATAATTGCATGTTGATTTTTATCTTAATATTATTGTGATTTCATTACTTTAGTGAAACAGTAGTCTTGTTTCCAATATATCGTACAGTTTTCATCGTTTTCGAAGTCCCGTCTATTCCCACCGGATTATTTTCATCGACAAAGACAATATTGAGTTTGCGATTTGTTATCATATTTTCGTATTTCCCTTTGTAACTTCCAATACCAAGTATTTTGTTCTTGTCATCCCATGTAAATTCTAATGTAGAACAGGCTCCTTTTTCGTAGTTGTAATTCACATTTTCATCCTCATACAGGTTAAATGATCCGTTTTTACCACCATATACAAATATTGTCAGGTCGGTTTGAGCTTGGGTAGTGTTTTGAATCAGTTGACCGGTTGGAAGAATACTTCCGGCAGGAACAAATATCGGCATGCGTTCGTAAGGTGCAGCGACGGTTTGATTCTGTCCACCCGCAATGAATTTTCCATCATATAAATTGTACCAACCTGCGGATTCGGGAAAATACACTTCGCGGGTTCTGGCTTTGTAATCGGTAACCGGACAAATCATCATTTGAGAACCGAACATATACTGGTTGTCAACATTCAGTACTTTCGTATCGTTTCCGAAATCCATCATCAACGGACGCATAATGGTAAAATCGTTGAAGTGACTCATACCGGCCAACGTATAAATATATGGCATCAGTCGATAACGGAGTTGCGTGTAATACAACATGGCTTTGTATGCCGGATGTGTTTCGGGGGCGATATTCCACAATTCGCGGTAAGGTGGTTGTCCGTGTGTGCGGAACAAAGGCACAAAGGCTCCAAATTGGTGCCAGCGTACGTTCAGTTCACGCCATTCGTTCAGGTCTTCCGAACCTTCTTTGGCTTTTTCGTAACGCTTTTCCACGCAGAACCCACCGTTATCCATCGTCCAGTAGGGATTTCCTGAAATGGAGAAATTCATTCCGGCCGTAATCTGTGCTTTCATATCTTCCCAACGGGTACCGATATCGCCACTCCAGATTGCAGCTGCATATTTTTGAGAACCGGCAAAACCCGAACGGGTAAGTAAAAATACCCGGTCGTTATTGTTTGTACCCCGTTGACCTTCATAAATTCCCTTGGCGTTCATTAATCCGTAGGCATTAAAGAATTCAGTTGAAGAACCTGCTGCGGTAGGATTCATAAGTTTCTTGCGGTAAGCCATGCTTGAATTTGAATTGATATCGGGCTCCGAAGCATCCATCCACCATGCATCAAAATGTTTGCTGTAGAGTTTTTCGTTCATTTGTTTCCAGAACAGTTCGCGTGCTCCGGAACTGTAAGCATCGTAGAACGAACCGATATATCCTTTCCCGATCCAGTCGCGCACGCTGTCGGTCACGGCCTGTTGGTACATCCAACCTTTATCGGCAAATTCCTTGTAGTTTTTTGTTGTGGTGTAGAATTTAGGCCAAACTGAAATCATGATACGGGCTGCCGAGTCATGAACTTCCTTCACCATGGCTTCCGGATCCGGAAAACGGTTTGCATCAAATTCGTGACTTCCCCAGGCGTCCTGATTCCAGTACGACCAATCCTGCACGATATTATCAAGCGGAATCTGACGACGACGGAATTCGCGTAAAGTGCTGAGTAATTCGTCCTGAGTTTTGTAACGCTCGCGACTTTGCCAAAATCCCATGGCCCATTTAGGCATTACCTGCGCTTTGCCCGTCACGGTACGATAACCGCTCACCACCTGGTCGGCGTTATTACCACGGATAAAATAATAATCGAGTTGCTTACCCATTTCCGACCACAACGATAGTTTTCCTTGTTCTTCTGCAGAAACCGGGCTGAGTGCTTTCAGACTGATGTACGAAATGCCTCCGTCGGGTAACCATTCAATACGAAGTTTGTGTTTTGTATTTGCCTGCAGGTTGGCGGTGAATTTATAGCTGTTCGGATTCCAGGCTGTACGCCAGCGTTCGGCTACAACTAAACTGTCGTCGAGATATACTTTGGTATACCCGGCATAATATAATATAAAGTGGAATAATCCGGTTTCGGCAGGTTGAATTTCGCCTTCCCAGTTAATGGCTGCATTATTGAAAGGAAAATCTTTTGGAAAATTTGTAACAGTTTCGAGGTTTTCGTAATCAACGGTATTTTCAGTCCGCTCAACAAAAACGTTTTTCGGATCTTTGTTTACCATATAGGTAGCGGTAAGACCACCTTCTTTTCCATCTTTGTCGAATAATTTGAACTGATCGAGGTTGGCATACTCCCGTGGATCACCAAAGCGGGTGAGGGAATAATTGTCCCAAAGGACGCCGTAGTTTTTATTGGAGACTACAAAAGGAACGGAAACTTTGGTATTGTATTGATACAATACTTCGTTTTTGCCTTTGTAGTTAAATTCATTGGATTGATGTTGGCCTAAGCCGTAGAATGCTTCGTCGGATGGGGATTCGAAAACCTGACGGAATGTGTATCCTGCATGTCCATCCACTTCGATAGGTTTGAACGTTTTTCCACCACCGCGCTGTTCCTGCAGGATGACATTTCCTTTTAAATCGGTAAAACAAATTTCACCGGTTTTGAGGGAAACAAGTGCTTTCATTGTCGGGGTTTTCAACACAACGGTATCACCCTGTTCTGTTGCAGTCCATCCTTCATTACTGAAATCGGGAAAAGTGGCAATCAAACTTGGAACTGTGGAAAGGTCTTTGGAAGGAGATGCAGTTACATGAATAATATCGTTGGTAACCACTTGCAACCGGAGCGTGCGGACATCCCCGGGAGCAGATTGTTTAAGCGAAATCAGAATGCCATCTGTAGTAATTTGATAAGGAGCGCGGCTACATCCTACCAAAGATGCAACGATACATAACAACACAATCAATTTGAACCTGTTCATGATTTTAATAATAGTATATGAATTGGAAATAATTTTCGCATTTAAGGATAGGCAAATATACGAGACATAATCCGGTTACATTGGGGAAAATGTTTTTATCACAGGTCGGATATGATAACCTAAGGGGGCCAAATGTTCTCTTAACAGGTACGTATTGATAACAAGAATAAATATCCATCAAAAAGACGTAATATTTTTATACATTTGTACTCCTTATTCAAATACAAATTAATATTTATGAGAAATCACTTGTTGATCTTTGCACTTTACCTTTCTGTCGTAATTCAGGCCGAAACTTATAATTTTGCGCGCCTGGATAATACCCACGGATTATCAAACAATCAGGTTGAATGCATTTTTAAAGATAGTCGGGGCTATGTCTGGTTTGGGACAAACTTTGGTCTGAACCGTTACGATGGAAACAATGTAAAAGTTTATAAGTCTGTTAAAAATGACACCACAAGTTTATTGAACAATGCCGTGCACGAAATCATGGAAGATATAACGGGTAACTTATGGATCAGAAGTGGCGAAATCTACTTAATTTACAATATTCTTACCGAAAAATTTATTCGTAATTTAGCACCGGTAATTTCACCTTTAGGAATTCATTTCACACCTTCATTAGTTGAGATCGACAAGCAGAAAAATTATTACTTTTATCATGCCAATGATGGAATCTACAAATACGATGTCAGTTCAAAAAAACTGCTCCATTTCAAACAATCGTCCGGACCCAATACCATAAGTCAGGGAGTCATCAACAGCATAAAAGTGGATAAAGGTTTTTTTTGGGTGCTTTTTCAGACGGGTTTGCTGGAGCGATTTAATGAAAGAACCAATACAGTGGATTTCCGCAACCGCTATGTGATGGAAAAAGCGCAGGGATCAAGTATTCTCAAAAATATGTTTCTCGATGCCAATGGCTGTCCTTGGATTTATCCCGGCATTGGCGACAAAGGCGTTTTATATCTTGATCTTTCGAAATCGAAATGGATTTTCTTTGGCAACGATACTAAGGAATTTCAGGGAACATCCGACCGGTATATTGCTTCAGACTTTGTGCGGGATATTGCACAGGATCAGAAAGACCGGATTTGGATTGCTACCGACCATGGCGGAGTAAATATCTACGATAAAAAAAACGGTGAGATAACCGTATTACGCAACGATCCAATGAATCCGAATTCACTGAGTCAGAATTCAGCCATCAGTCTTTACTACGACAATTCGGGAATCATGTGGGTGGGGACTTATAAAAATGGTGTGTCGTATTATCATCCTGGCATGTTTAAATTCGACAAATCACCACTGTTTTTCTATCACAATCCGGAACTGGAGAATAAAGATTGCAATAAACTGTATGAAGACCGGAAAGGAAACCTTTGGATAGGGACCAATGGTAGCGGTGTGCTAAAATGGGACATTGCAAGCCGGAAATTCAGACTTTTCAGGAATCAAAAAAACAATCCGGCCAGCATTTCTTCCGACATTGTGATTTCTATGTTGGAAGACCGGAAAGGAACGATGTGGTTCGGAACTTTTCTGGGCGGACTGAATCAAATGGTGGGCGATAAATTTATCAGGTACCAGCCCGATGTGAATAATCCCAATTCATTATCCAATAAAAGTATTTACGGGTTGGTGGAAGACAAACAGCAAAATTTATGGATAGGAACGTTAGGAGGCGGTGTAGACAAACTGGATGTGACGCGTAAAAACTTCCGACGGCACGACATAGGCAATTCACCTGGTCTGTCATCAAATTTCATACTTTCCATGTATTCCAAAGACTCTAATTTGGTTTATTTATGCAGTTCGTTGGGAATTGATTTACTGAATACAACTACAAATATAATTTCTCCGGTTTTCAAAAATACCTCACAAAGGGATAAACTCTCCGATTTAATTATTTACAACAGCCTTATCGACCGGCGGAATCAATTGTGGATTGCCACTGACAACGGAATCAATGTGTACAACCCCGAACAAAACGCGATCAGTTATATCAACAGATCCAATGGTTTACCAAGCGATCAGGTTGTTTCATTGGTGGAAGACAACAGTGGTAATATCTGGGCGGGTACACGCAACGGACTTGCCTGTATTTATTGCAGCACCAACTCAAAAACGCATAAATATGAGTACACAGTGGTTTCGTTTGACGAAAACGATGGCTTGCTGAGTTCAATATTCAACCAAAATGCTGCATTCAAAAACAAACAGGGACGGATTTATATTGGTTGTACCAAAGGTTACACAGTATTTGATCCCAAAACAATTCACTTTAACACGACTGTTCCTAAACCCCGCTTTACCGAGCTGCTCATTGGGAACGATGAAATACAACCAGGAGAAAAACACAAGAACCGTGTCGTGCTGGATAAATCATTTACCCATAAAAATAAAATGGTTTTAAATTATGACGAGAAAAATTTCACCATCAATTTTTCCGCATTAAGCTATATACATCCCGAGAAAAACCACTACCGCTATAAACTGAAGGGATTTGATGAAGACTGGACAGAAACCAGTAACGGAATCGGTACTGCCAGCTATTCCAACTTAAATCAGGGTACCTACCAATTCATTGTTTATGCCAGCAATAACGATAACGTCTGGAGTACTGAACCTTTGATTATGGAGATTGTCGTTAAACCGCCGTTTTGGTTTACATGGTGGGCTACTATTATATACATACTATTGGGAATAACTTTGTTGTGGTACATTGTCAATTTCAACCTCCGGAAACAAAAGCGCGAATTTGAGAACACGCACCGTATGCGCGAAGCGCAGCAATTGCACGAAATGGATGAAATGAAATTCCGCTTTTTCACCAATATCAGTCACGAATTCCGAACACCACTCACGCTCATTATCGGGCCGGTCGAAAAATTATTGCGCGAAATAAAATCGGAAGAACATCAGACCATGCTTTCCATTATCCAACGTAATGCCAACGGATTGCTGGAACTGGTGAATCAATTACTCGACTTCCGGAAACTGGATGTACAAAAAGATACCCTGAATATTTCGGTGGGCGATGTGGTGGCTTTCGTGAAAGATATATGTTATTCATTTACCGAGTTGGCAAACCGCAAATCGATCAACTTTTCATTCTCCACCTCCATTTCGGAACTGCAAATGGATTTCGATCCGGAGAAAATAAAAAAAATCGTTTCTAATCTCCTGTCGAACGCCTTTAAATTTACACCCAACGGGGGAAAAATTGACCTGACACTCAGCTTGATCCAACAGATGAACGATAACAAAAAGTTATTCAAGATAACAGTTTCCGATACAGGCATAGGTATTCCGGCCAAAGATCTGGAACGTATATTCGAAAGGTTCTACCGGGTAGAGAATCCCGAAAACGGTCACCAGACAGGCACTGGTGTAGGCTTACACATAGTGAGCGAATACGTTAAATTGCACAAGGGCGAAATTGGTGTGGAAAGTAATCCGGGCAAAGGATCCACTTTTACCATTCTTATTCCTGCAAATCAGCAAATTCACGAAGAAATAATTTCTCAGAAATTGTCAGACGAAGAAATAACAGAAGAAGAAGAAGTAATAGTTCCCGAAGAGGAAGATGAAAGTGCTGTTGAGAAACAAAGAAACAAACTGCCGCTTATGCTGATAGTGGACGACAATGAGGATTTCCGTAATTTCATTGCCGCTTTGTTTACCGAGACTTATCGCATTCTGAAAGCCGAAGATGGTGAAGTGGCTCATAAAATCATCCTCGACAAGATGCCCGATATTATTATTTGCGACGTGATGATGCCCAAAATGGATGGATTCGAACTCTGCAGGTTGGTAAAGCAGGACATCCGGATCTCGCACATCCCCATCATCTTGCTCACAGCCAAAGCCGGCGAAGACAACAAATACCACGGTCTGGAAGCAGGAGCCGAAGATTATATTGCCAAACCGTTTAACATGGAAATGCTATCGCTCAAGGTATCGCGCATTATCGAAAGGCAGCAGAAAACACGCGAACAGTTTAAACGCAAAGTGGAAATTACTACCGGCGAAGTGGAAATCACCTCAATGGACGAGAAGTTTGTAAAAAAAGCCGTTGCGCTGGTCGAAGCCAATATCGGGAGTAGCGAGTTTTTGGTGGAAGACCTCTGCCGCGAAATGGGTATGAGCCGGGTATATTTCTATAAAAAAATACTCTCGCTCACCGATAAAACACCTTCGGAATTTATCCGTTTTATCCGACTGAAACGAGCTGCCGACTTGTTGGAGAAAAGCCAGATGTTTGTCAACGAAGTGGCTTACCAGGTGGGTTTCAACGATCCCAAATATTTCCGTAAATACTTTAAAGACGAATATGGCGTGAGCCCGAACGAATATAAAAAGAAGTTTGTGAATTAGTTACTCACAGTAAAGATAAAACACCATGTAATTCAGGGAATCCCTGTTTACATGGTGTTTTTATTTTCAGCACATTATCTGTTCAGTATCTTCGCTGTCTGAATGCCCGAACCGGTTTTCACCTTCACAATAAATAGATTGTTATTATCCGGTAAAGTAAAACTGTATTCCTGTTTCCCTATTTTGTTATTCTGATAAATCAGGCTTCCCAAAACAGAATAAACGGCTACAGACTGAATGCTTTCATTCGAATTGATAAATACGGTTCCGTTCGAGTTGTAGATTACAGCCTGATGAGCTACCGGGCTCTCAACTCCTGTTCCAACAGAATTGTATCTTACTGTTGTTATTTCGGGTAATAAAACGCTGGCCAGTCCATCGCCGATATAAAATCCCAAATGGGGTGGTTGGTTATAGGCAGCATTTTGCCAGGCAATGCCGAGCCGGTAAACAGGATCATGCATAAGGGTAAACAGTTTATTGGCAGATGCGGTGGTTGTTGTATAAATCTGGATTTTACTCGAATCGGCAGTTGTCCATAAAATCACTTCTTCGCGCCAGTCGCCCAGGATATCCGCACTCAGATTGGGAGTTGCCTTGGTGCTGTTACAGGATGAAACGCCGCTGCCGGTTAATAATGTTGTTGTTCCGCTCCCTGTCCACTTGGTAATTTTTACACCATCCAATAATTCATCCTGCAAATCACCATCCCAATAAACCCTGAAGTTTGTCGAAGGCTTGCCGGTAGAAATTTTTACGCCTTTGCATGAATAAGTTCCGGATCCTGCCGAGCTCCACATCTCGAAACCACGGTATCGGGCATCGATGTCACCGGCCATTCCCCTGCCATTATCGCTCGCTGTGTTTGTACCCCAAAGGATAGTACCGTTTGCGGCATTGTGAAGTTCGTAACCGTAAGCGGCGGAAGTTTCTTCGTGTACAACCCACGATTCAAGTCCGGCGATATCGGGATCCATATCCGAAACATGCATCGCATCACCATGACCTAAACCCGTGCGATAAAGTAATGTTCCGTTATCATCGATGGCACAGGCACCGTAAATGATTTCATCCTTCCCGTCGGCATCCAGATCGGCAACACTCAGATTGTGATTTCCCTGTCCGTAGGCACCCACACCGGCGGTTGTGCCTGAATCGTATAACCAACGCTGAACTATTTTTTTATCCTGAACATCGAAAGAGGCAAGCGTAGTTTTGGCATAATAACCACGGCACATCACCGCGCTGGGATGAACACCATCCAGATAAGCCACACAGGCCAGAAAACGGTCGGAACGGTTTCCATAACTGTCACCCCACGAAGAGAGTGAACCCCTTGGCGGATTGTAAGCTATGGTATTTAACTCACCACCGGTTTTGCCGTCGAATAAAGTCAGATATTCCGGTCCGTTCAGCACAGTTCCAAGCATCCTGGAACCGGTGATTTGAGTCGTATCAATGCTCCGGTAATCAGCAGTCGGACTGTCGCTGTTCATAATTACATATTCTCCTTTTCCGTCGATGGTTCCGGGTGCCGTTTTACAAATTAACTCGGACAGTCCGTCGCCGTCGAAATCGTAAACCAGAAATTGGGTGTAATGAGCTCCCGCACGGATATTTTTCCCCAGATTAATACGCCAGAGTTGCGTACCATTCAATTTATAAGCATCGAGATACACATTCCCGGTGATACCGTAATAAGAGTTATCCTGCGAATTGGAAGGATCCCATTTTACAATAATCTCATACTCACCATCGCCATCCACGTCGCCCACACTGCAATCATTGGGTGAATAACCATAAGGCTGACCGTTTGGGAAACTTCCTGTTGCCGCCTTGCCTGTGCTTCCGTATTTATTGGGCAAAGTAATTCCCTTTGCCGGACGGTTCAGTTGAATGGATTTGTACTGCTGCGACCAGGGGATTACATTGGCATTGCTTTCGGTTTCATCCACTACGCCGTTTAACACAGGTTTTACCGAATAAGTACTCAATAAAGTTCCAGCCGCATCCACATAATTGGTTGAAGATGTAAGGGGTGCAGTATTGACAAGTGTTGTTCCGTTTCTATAAATATTAAATGCAGTATTTTTATCATCGGTGCCTGACAATCGCCAGCTTAAGAAAACTCCATTACTTACTTTTACCGCAATAAGGCCACGATTGAGGTATTCCATTTGCCGCTTTTCGGCTTTAATAAATGAAAAAGAGATGGAAAAAAGAAAAAGTACTAAGAAAAGAGAAGTGATTTTTTTCATGTGTGTGATGAAATTATCGTATAAAATTCAAGGCCTCGTATTACAAATTCAAAAGTAGTTGTTATACATTAGTCTATAATTAGTTATTTTGATTGAACTTATCTTGATAATGACTTTTATTTTCTTGTTTTTGTATTCCAGGTTTACATAGTCTCTTTAGTTTGGTGAGGTACACTCACTATCTATTGTCCCTGGTATGCTATAAACTACCAACTACTTACTATAAACTACCCACTTCTTACTCTTAACTCAGAACTACCAACTATAAACTACCTACTATAATACATTTCAACCCCCAATAGGAAACATTCAACTCAGTTATTTCTGCCAATTAACTGTATTTTTGCAATGTCTAATATTCAATGAAATCATGAAAGTCTACATCGCCCGGTTGAGTATCCTGTTGCTTTTGTTTCCCTTCTTTCTGCAGGCTCAAACCAGTTTTCCATTTCAAAATACCACGATATCGGACAATGCACGTCTCGACAACCTGCTTTCGTTGATGACCATCGACGAAAAGGTAAATGCTTTGTCCACCAATCTGGGTGTTCCGCGTCTGGGTATTCGCAATACCGGGCATTCCGAAGGATTACACGGCATGGCGCTGGGTGGTCCGGCTAACTGGGGTGATTTCAGCAACAAATTAAATCCGAAAACTTTTCCGACTACAACTTTTCCGCAGGCTTACGGGCTGGGTGAAACCTGGGACACGGAACTGATTCAAAAAGTTGCTGATATGGAAGCCACCGAGATTCGTTTTTATACGCAGAATCCAAACCTGCAAAAAGGAGGCCTGGTGATGCGGGCTCCCAATGCCGATCTGGCGCGTGATCCGCGCTGGGGACGTACCGAAGAAAGTTATGGCGAAGATGCTTTTCTGGTCTCCCGAATGACGGTGGCTTTTGTGAAAGGTTTGCAGGGAAATAATCCGAAATACTGGAAATCGGCTTCACTGATGAAACATTTTATGGCCAACAGCAACGAAGATGGCCGCGACTCTACTTCGTCCAATTTCGATGAACGGTTGTTTCGCGAATATTATTCTTTCCCATTCTACAAAGGGATTACCGAAGGTGGTTCACGCGGATTTATGGCTTCGTACAATGCCTGGAACGGAGTCCCCATGACTATCCATCCGGTTTTAAAAGCCATTACCCGCGACGAATGGGGCAATAACGGCATCATCTGTACCGATGGCGGCGCGCTGAGTTTGCTTTTCAACGCACACAAGGCTTTTCCTACCTTAACCGAATGTGCGGTGGCAGTTGTCAAAGCATCGGTAGGACAGTTCCTCGACACCTTCAAACCATCCATTTACGAAGCCTTACAAAAAGGGTTGCTGACCGAAAAAGACCTTGATGAGGCCATCCGGGGAAACTTCTATGTGGCTTTACGACTTGGATTGTTGGATGCCGATCAAACGAAATTACCTTACGCAAATATTGGAGTGACAGATACGGTATCGCCCTGGAACAAACCGGAGACGAAAGCATTTGTACGTGAAGTGACAGCCAAATCGGTGGTATTACTCAAAAACTCCATAAATTTATTACCGCTCGATAAAAAGAAAATAAAATCCATTGCCGTTATCGGACCGCGTGCCAATGAAGTTTTACTCGACTGGTACAGCGGAACGCCGCCTTATACCATTTCAATTTTGGAAGGAATAAAAAATGCCGTTGGAAAAAATGTGGAAGTATTTTTTGCAGCCTCCAACCAAATGGATGAAGCCACAAAAGCAGCTTCGAAAGCCGACATTGCAATTGTATGCGTGGGAAATCATCCGTATGGGACTGATCCACGCTGGAAAGTCTCACCCGTACCAAGTGACGGACGCGAAGCCGTTGACCGGAAAGCCATCATGCTGGAACAGGAAGATCTGGTGAAAGTGGTTCTAAAAGCAAATCCGCATACGGTGATGGTATTGGTCAGCAATTTCCCTTTTGCCATCAACTGGTCGCAGGAAAATGTGCCGGCCATTCTGCATGTAACCAATAACAGTCAGGAGCTGGGCAACGGGCTGGCGGATGTACTTTTCGGGGATGTCAATCCGGCCGGACGTACCACCCAAACCTGGGTGAAAAGTATTACCGATCTGCCTCCCATGATGGATTATGATATCCGTCACGGTCGTACTTATCAGTATTTCAAAGGTAAACCCTTGTATCCTTTTGGCTATGGATTGAGTTATACTACTTTTGCTTATTCGGGAATAAAGGCTTCTGCCGCAACTTTGAAAGATTCAGTAATTGTTTCGGTAGATGTAAAAAATACCGGCAAACGCGATGGCGATGAAGTGGTTCAGTTATACGTTTCTTATCCCGGTTCGAAAGTAGTGCGTCCGCTCAAACAACTGAAAGGATTCAAACGGGTGTTTATTCCCGCCGGTGAAACCAAAACAATTGAGATACCTTTGAAAGCTGAAGATCTGGCCTATTGGAACGTGGAGAAACATGCATTTTTGGTTGAAAAAGGAAAAGTGAATTTGATGATAGGGAGTTCGTCGGAAAATATTTTACTGACAAAAGATATAAACCCCTGACCCCTGAAGGGGAAATTAATAATGATTAGATTTTAATATGAAACTTATAATAGACAAAACCGGATGCTCTATTCCATGCAATTATCCCGCTTGCGGGAGGGGTTAGGGGTTCTTTAAATTATATACCATGAAAAAACACTTTTTTCCCACTTTGCTTTTTTTGGCTTGCACCTGCCTGCAACCACTTCCGGCACAACAAAAAGGACTTCTCGGTGACCCCGTGGATATGAGTCTTGATTTTAAAGATTTTCACAACACATTCTTCTTTGCCGATAAGCTGGCATCGTTCGATCCGGCTACCGCAAAAGGTAAAATCAGTTGGAAACGAAGTTCATTGTTTACCCGACAAGCCTTTGATGTAAACACCATCTTACCACAGGATCTGACCATGCTCGATTTTCCGGGAGAAGCCTATCAGCAAAATCCGGAGCTGAGTTTTACGGTGGACTTTATCTCACCCCGGACTTTGCGTATCCGCATGCTGACCACACCGGTGGAACCGAAACCTTTCGATTCGCCGATGCTGGTAAAAGAACCCGGCAAAGATGGCTCGTGGAAATATGCCAAAACAAAAGCCGGACATAGTTATACCAGCGCTTTTGGAAAACTGCTGATCGAAGAGAATCCTTTCCGCATCGTATTGATGGATGCCAAAGGCAATCGTCTAACCGATACCTGGCGCTGGGCGGACAATGATTCTTCGCAGGTGAAAGTGATTCCTTTCAACTTTATAAAACGAGGCGTGGATAATAGCCGCTCCATCAATCCCGTATTCTCGCTTTCGCCAAACGAAAAGATTTTCGGTTGCGGTGAATCCTTTACAAAACTGGATAAACGTGGACAGAAAGTGAACCTGTTTGTTTCCGATCCGCAAGGACCCGAAACGGACGCGATGTACAAACCCATTCCTTTTTTTATGAGCAGCCGCGGTTACGGTATGTTTATGCATACTTCCGCACCGGTAACCTGCGATTTCGGGAACACCTATGTGGGTGCCAATAAACTATTTATGGGTGACGAAGCACTGGATTTATTCCTGTTTGTTGGTAATCCAAAAGATATACTGAATGAATATACTGATATTACCGGCAAAGCTTCCATGCCTCCGTTGTGGTCGTTCGGAACCTGGATGAGTCGTATCACCTATTTCGAACAAAAAGAAGGTTATGAAGTGGCAGCCAAATTGCGCGAGAATAAAATTCCGGCCGATGTGATTCACTTCGATACCGGCTGGTTCGAAACCGACTGGCAATGTGATTATAAGTTTTCACCTTCGCGTTTCAGCGATCCGCAAAAGATGATCAACGATTTGCGGAAGAAAGGTTTCCATATCTCCCTGTGGCAATTGACTTATTTCACACCTAAAAATAAATTCTTCCCCGAAATTATTGATAAGAACCTGCATGTGAAAAACAGCAAAGGAGAAATGCCATACGAAGATGCTGTGCTTGATTTCTCGAATCCCGAAACCGTGAAATGGTATCAGGATAAACTGGCCGGATTATTGAAAATGGGCGTGGGTGCCATCAAGGTTGACTTTGGCGAAGCTGCTCCTATGGAAGGAATCTATGCATCCGGTCGTGGTGGCTGGTACGAACACAATCTCTATCCGTTGCGCTACAACAAAGCTGTGGCCGAAATTACCAAAACTACAAACAACGAAAATATTATCTGGGCGCGCAGTGCCTGGGCCGGCAGTCAACGCTATCCTTTACATTGGGGTGGCGACGCTGCCAACAAAGACATTGCCATGGAATCCGAATTGCGTGGCGGGTTGTCATTTGGGTTGAGCGGATTCTCATTCTGGAGCCACGACATCGGTGGTTTTGTAAAATCTTCTCCTGAAAATCTCTACCGGCGCTGGTTGCCTTTCGGCTTCCTGACTTCTCACAGTCGGGCACATGGAGCACCTCCCAAAGAACCCTGGTTATACAACGAGAGTTTCGTGAAAGCATTCCGCGAGTCGGCCGAAATGAAATATAAATTGATGCCTTACGTGTACGCCCAGGCCAAAGCATGTACAGAAAAAGGATTACCCATGTTGCGTGCTCTGTTAATCGAGTTCCCCGAAGATCCGGGCGCCTGGCTGGTGGATGATGCCTATCTGTTTGGCTCGGATATCTATGTAGCTCCTTTGATGGAAAATACCAAAAGCCGTCAGGTGTATTTGCCCGGCGGGAAATGGATAGATTATCAAACCGGCAAAACATATTCCAACGGTTGGAATAATATTGTAGCAGATGTAATTCCTTGTATTATTTTAGTTCGTGACGGTGCAGTCATTCCACATGCTAAACTGGCACAATCGACCGACAAAATCGACTGGTCGAACATCGAATTGAAAGTTTATGGTGATAAAGCAATTGTGAAAGGTTTGATTTGTTTACCTTTGGACAATAAATTGGTTGAAGTGCAATTGAGTAAAAAAGGAACTGTTTATCAGGTCGACAATGGAACAATTACAGGCGTAAAATATCAGATAAAATAACTTTCTGATCGGAGTTATACTTAAAGTAACACTCTGAATAGAAATAACAATTTCAACATACCAATGAAAACCAAATACTTATTGCTGACTATTTTCGGTTGCTTATTAGTTACCGGCACATTTGCACAGCAGCAAACAAAACAGACTTCTCAGGAACGCTTAATCAGTGCCGATTTCAATCAAGTGAAAGGACCATTGAACACCATGTTTAAAGAATGTATTGGTGCCGGTCGTGCTAATGAAGGATTGCGGGCTGACTGGCAGCAACAACTGGCTTATGTAAAGAAAAACTGCGATTTCAAATATATCCGCATGCATGGGCTGTTGACAGACGATATGGGTGTTTACCACGAAGACAGAAATGGAAATCCGGAATATAATTATATGTATATCGATGTATTGTTCGATTATTTGCAAAGCATAGGCATCAAACCATTTGTGGAATTGGGATTTATGCCGTCGGCATTGGCCAGCGGTTCAAAAACCATTTTTTGGTGGAGAGGAAATGTTACACCTCCCAAAGATTATAATAAATGGGCAGATTTAATCGGTAACCTGACCACTCACTTTACCGAACGCTACGGGGCGGAAGAAGTGAAGACCTGGTATTTTGAAGTGTGGAACGAGCCCAATCTGGATGGTTTCTGGGCAGGAACGCAGGAAGAATATTTCAAATTATACAAGTATTCTGCAAATGCAATCAAAAGCGTAAACAAATCCTATCGGGTCGGGGGTCCTGCTACTGCCGGTGCTGCGTGGGTTCCTGAAATGATAAACTTTTGTACTAAAAATGAACTTCCGCTCGATTTTATCAGCACGCATGCCTATGGGGTGAAGCAGGGTTATTTGGATGAATTTGGTGGCTCCGGCACGGTCCTCAGCAAAGATCCTATGAGTGTAAGCGGCGACGTGCTGAACTCGCGCAAACAAATAAGCAACTCGGCAATGCCCCATCTGCCACTGCATTATACCGAATGGAGTTCATCTTATACACCCGCTGATCCTATACACGACAGTTATCATCAGGCTGCTTATGTGTTGCAGAAAATCAAACAGGTGGGCACAGCTGCCAATTCCATGTCATATTGGGTATTCACCGATATCTTTGAAGAAGCAGGACCGCGCTTTACCCCTTTTCACGGTGGCTTCGGACTGCTGAACACACAGGGCATCAATAAACCGGCCTTTTATGCCTACAAGTTTATGAATCAACTGGGTGATAAAGAATTGATAAATGCCGATTCAACCTCGTGGATTTGTAAAAACGCGCAGGGAAATGTGCAGCTGCTACTTTGGGATTTCACGAATACACATCCCGGCGATTCGGTAAATAATCAGGTGTATTATATCCGCGATTTGCCTGCAAAACCGAAAGGGAATGTGAAAATCAATCTGTCAGGTATACCAAAAGGTGCGTACAAACTTGAGATCTATAAGGTGGGTTATCAGGCAAACGATCCTTATGCAACCTATCTGACCATGAACAAACCAAAACAACTGAACCGGGAACAGGTTGAAAAGATAAAAAAACTCAATAACGGTTTTCCTGTTTCTACTGAATTCATAAATATAAAAGCGAATGCCACCTTTACAAAAGAACTTAATCTGCGTGAGAATGACATTTACTTTTTGAATCTGGTTAAACAATAGGTAGGTTGACAGTTTGGAACTCTTGTGTGCGAAATAACAATTCTGAAACGCGAAATGGCTTTTCTGAAGCGAGAAATGACTTATTAAAAAAAGTAATTTCTCAAATAATAACATAATATATTTTTAATCATACAATTAAGGCAGATCGTTTTAACCAAAATTCAATCAGATCAAATGAAACAAATCATCTTTATCACTTTATTTTTCTTCCTTTTTATTGGAAGTAAAGCGCGTGCACAATCCGACCATATTTTATGGTACAATCAACCGGCTCAATATTTCGAAGAAAGTCTGGTGCTGGGCAATGGCAAAATGGGCGCAACAGTTTTTGGCGGTGTTCAATCTGACAAAATACTACTGAATGATGCCACATTGTGGTCGGGTGAACCGGTGAATGCGAATATGAATCCCGAAGCGTACAAAAACCTGCCGGCTATCCGGGAAGCCCTGAAAAATGAAGATTATAAACTCGCTGATCAGCTGAACCGGAAACTTCAGGGAGAATATTCCGAATCCTATGCTCCACTCGGGACTCTATTCTTGAACTTTAAAAATAAGGAAACACCCACGAAGTATTATCGTGAATTAAACATTTCGGATGCCGTCTCGCGTGTGGAATACGAAATAAACGGCGTGAAATTTACCCGCGAGTATTTTGTTTCCTATCCCGACAAAGTGATGGTGATTAAACTTACCAGCAGCAAAAAAGGAGCCTTGAATTTTGATGTGAAATTTGAAAGTTTGTTGAAACACAAGGTTTACGCGACTGGCCGTAGCTTAACCGCCAAAGGTTATGCACCCCTGCGCACAAGACCGAATTATCTGGGCGATGCAACCGATGCGGTGGTGTATGACGAAACAAAAGGCACAAGATTTTCGTCATTCGTGAAAATTAAAAGTTCCGATGGAAGTGTTATGGTTACAGATAGCACCTTGCTATTCAAAAACGGAACCGAAGCCGTCGTTTATGTTTCGGTTGCGACCAGCTTCAACGGATTCGATAAAGACCCCGTTACAAAAGGATTGAACGATGGAAAAATTGCTGTCGATCAACTCGAAAAAGCATATCCAAAAAAATATTTAGAATTAAAAAACGCGTATTTGCTCGATTATCAAAAATATTTCAACCGGGTAAATCTGAATTTAGGTGCAACCACTGCCCCAAACCTGCCTACCGACGAAAGGTTGAAACGCTATGCCGAAGGTAAAGAAGATAAAAATCTGGAAGTTCTTTATTTCCAGTACGGACGTTATTTATTGATCAGCAGTTCGCGTACGCCCGGTGTTCCCGCCAATTTACAGGGAATATGGAATCCTTATATCCGCCCACCCTGGAGCAGCAATTATACGACCAATATCAATGCGGAAGAGAATTACTGGCTTGCCGAAAATACCAACCTCTCGGAAATGCATCGTCCATTGCTGGGCTTTATTAAAAATTTATCGGTAACCGGTAGGGTGACTGCTAAAACATTTTACGGGGTCAATGGATGGGCTGTCTGTCATAATTCCGACATCTGGGCCATGACAAATCCCGTGGGTGATTTCGGAAAAGGTGATCCTGTCTGGGCCAACTGGAATATGGGCGGAGCCTGGTTAAGCACGCATTTGTGGGAACATTATTTATTTACACAGGATAAAAACTACCTGAAAAATGAAGCATACGAACTTATGCGTGGCGCGGCACAGTTTTGTCTCGAATGGATGGTGGAGGACAAAGATGGAAAACTAATCACTTCACCTTCAACTTCCCCCGAAAACAAATATATTACAAATACCGGTTATCACGGTGCAACTTTATATGGTGGAACTGCCGATCTGGCGATGATCCGTGCCTGTTTGACGCAGGCGGTTGAAGCATCGAAAATTTTGGATGTGGATGCAGAATTTCGCATGAAACTCGAAAGTGCGTTGGATCGCATGCTTCCCTACCGGATCGGGAAGAAAGGAAATCTGCAGGAATGGTACTACGACTGGGATGATGAAGATCCGAAACACCGTCATCAATCTCATCTTTTCGGTTTATTTCCCGGAAATGAGATCACACCTACTTCAACTCCCGTGCTGGCCGATGCCTGCCGGAAAAGTCTGGAGATAAAAGGCGACGAAACAACAGGATGGTCAAAAGGATGGCGCATCAACCTTTGGGCAAGACTGGGCGATGGTAATCATGCCTACAAAATGTTGCGTGAATTGATGAAATATGTGGATCCAGATGGTGTCAAAAATAGTACCCATCGTGGCGGTGGAACCTATCCCAACCTCTTTGATGCACATCCGCCTTTCCAGATCGATGGTAACTTTGGCGGTGCTGCTGCTGTTGCCGAAATGCTGGTTCAAAGCCATACCGGAGACATCGAATTGCTTCCCGCCTTACCTGATGACTGGAAATCGGGACGCTTCGACGGATTAAAAGTGCGTGGAGGAGGAACCATTACTGCCGATTGGGACGCCGGCATTTTGAAAACATTTACACTGAAGGCCAATGTGAGTAATCAATTTGTTGTTTTAATGCCAAAGAACTGGGATGCAAAGCACATTACAAAACAGCCCGTAAGTTTTGGGAATAAAATGATGGAAATCCGGGATAATAAAATTTATATTACTTTAAAAGCTAATCAAATAATTACATTAAAACAATGAGTAAATTAAAAACAGTCTTGTTTTGCCTGATGATAGGAACAGGACTTCAGGCTAATGCACAAACTATGAAACCTGTTTATTTAGACGATAAAAAATCATTAGAAGAACGTGTTGTAAATGCACTATCGTTGATGACAATGGAAGAGAAAGTGGCTTTGTGTACAGCACAATCCAAGTTCAGTTCGCACGGTGTACCACGTTTGGGAATTCCCGAAATATGGATGAGTGACGGCCCGCACGGTGTTCGCGAAGAAATTCTGTGGGATTCCTGGAATGCTGCGGCCTGGACAAACGATTCGTGCACCGCTTTTCCCGCATTGACTTGTCTCGCTGCAACTTTTAATCCCGCGCTTTCGCATGATTACGGTATTGCCATTGGTGAAGAAGCCCGTTATCGCAGGAAAGATGTCCTGTTGGGACCGGGTGTGAATATTTACCGCACGCCTATGAATGGCCGCAACTTTGAATATATGGGCGAAGATCCTTACCTGGCTTCTGTTATGGTTGTTCCTTATATTCAGGGCGTTCAACAGAATGGTGTGGCCGCCTGTGTGAAACATTACGCCCTGAATAATCAGGAAGAATACCGCGGGCATATCAATGTAAACCTGAGTGACCGCGCCCTGCATGAAATTTATTTACCTGCATTCAAAGCCGCTGTCGTTGAAGGCAAAGTTTGGTCGATTATGGGTTCATACAATCAATTGCGGGGCGAACATTGCTGCCACAACGATTTGTTGTTGAACAAAATTCTGAAAACAGACTGGAAATTTGACGGGGCAGTGATTACCGACTGGGGCGGCGCACACGATACCCATCAGGCCATCATGAACGGACTCGACATAGAAATGGGAAGTTATACCAACGGCTTGAGTTCAAAAGCAAAATTCGGCTATGAAGATTATTATCTGGCAAATCCTTTCCTCGACTTATTGAAAAAAGGAGAAGTTCCGGTTTCTTTGCTTGATGATAAAGCCGCACGCATCCTGCGACTTATTTTCCGTACCGCCATGGCACCCGATCGCCCGTATGGAAGGTTTGTGAATCCCGACCACAGCGCGACTGCCCTGAAGGTAGCCGAAGAAGGCATCGTATTGTTGAAAAACGACAAACAATTCTTTCCTGTTCCTGCCGGAAAATACCGGAAGATTGCCGTTATCGGTGAAAATGCAACCCGCAGCGTGACCGAGGGCGGAGGTTCCTCCACATTGAAAGTGAAATATGAAGTTTCTCCGTTGGAAGGATTGATGGAAAAATACGGAAAAGAACAGATTGTGTATAGTCAGGGTTATGCTTCCGGTCCTTCGATGTACGACAGCGAAGAACCATCAACCATGAACACAGATTCGTTGTTTAAGACAGCGGTTGAAACTGCTAAAACTGCAGATGTGGTGTTTTTTATCGGCGGATTGAACAAGAATCACTTCCAGGACAGCGAAGGTGGCGACCGCAAAACGTATGAGTTACCTTTCGGTCAGGACAAACTGATTGAAGCCATTCTGAAAGTAAATAAAAACGTAGCAGTGATGCTGATTAGCGGAAATGCTGAAGCCATGCCATGGATAAAAGAAGTTCCCGCCATCGTGCAAACCTGGTACCTGGGTTCCGAAGGTGGAAATGCCATTGCCGCGGTATTGTCAGGCGCGGCAAATCCTTCCGGGAAATTGCCTTTTTCATTTCCGAAAAAGCTGGAGGATAATGCCGCCCATTCGTTTGGAGAACTCTCCTATCCCGGCGACAGCATCAACCAGTTTTACAAGGAAGATATTCTGGTGGGTTACCGTTGGTTTGATACAAAGAAAATTGCACCGCAGTTTGCCTTCGGTTACGGACTTTCTTATACCACTTTCGAATACGGTAAAATTACTACCGATAAGAAATCGTATGCTGCAGACGAAACGATCAAAGTATCGTTTACATTGAAAAATTCTGGAAAAGTGGATGGAGCAGAAGCAGTTCAGGTGTATGCCTCTCAACCGAAAGCTACGGTTATGCGTCCGGTTAAAGAGTTGAAAGCATTCACGAAAGTCTTACTGAAAGCCGGCGAAACAAAAACTGTGGAATTGGAAGTTAAAGTAATAGATTTGGCTTTCTACAATGAAACTACAAAAGGATGGACTGTAGAACCCGGAGAATTTGTTTTGCGCAATGCAGCTTCTTCGGCTGAAGTGAAAAGCAGTGTAAGCATCCAGGTAAATAAAAATTGAATGAATTGATTTGGAGAAGAAGCATAAAAGCCACCAGGGATTTGAATCTTTGGTGGTTTTATGCTTATTTAAGTTGGAGCTTTCTTTTCGGCTTATGGAACCGTTACATCTGCAGTCATTGTCATACCACCGGTAGATGTAGTTTGAGTTGAAACCATACACTTTATCATAACTTCGACTTCAGTCAGATTTGATAGTTATACTATACTCATCGGGTCTTTTTTTATAAGTCCTTTTTCTCTTTATTGAGTAAAATAAAACAGGGATAAAAGTATGACTATTATCCCTGTTTTTCAGATTCATTTTATTCCTTCTTTTTTTTGGTAATTCATCTCAATGATAAATGCTACCAACAATCCCAGGCCGCCGAACAACAATACAGATGCTCCATAAATCACACCTGATATTTCGTAGGCGTTGTTTTTCAACTCCATGCTGTAATAACCGGCTATCGAATTCCAACAAATAAAATAACCAACCAGTAAGCCCAATCCTACCCCCACTAACAAGCAGGCAACTTTCAGTGTTCCGAATGATCCGGAAGATTGTGAGACCAAAGGAAAAGAAAACTTGTTCTCTATCATCGCCGCGTCAAACTTGTCACCAATTTTCTCAATAATAGTCAGTCGTTCTTTTTTGCGTACGAATAAATCAAATAATCTGTAAATTCCAAGTGTTATAATTCCTACAACCAGTGGAATTGAAATAAAGTCCATCATAATCTTTTGTTTTTAAATAAATAATTTCGTTCTTTGCATTGTTTGACGCTGACAACCGAAAATGGTTACAATATCAGCAAATATTTTTTTCTTACAGCAATTCTGTAACCAAATTGTTTTCATTGCGTCTATCAGTTTATATGGATAATCAGGACGAGTTAATGTATATAAAGCGTATACTTGAAGGGGAAACGAACTTGTTTTCCTTCTTTCTCGGGCGTTATAGCCGTCCTGTTCATTCCTTAATAATAAGAATTATTCCGGCCAGGGAAGATGCTGAAGAATTAACGCAGGATACTTTTCTGAAAGCATTTCGTAAACTGGATAGTTTTAAGGGGGATTGTAGTTTTTCTACCTGGCTATACCGGATTGCCTATAATACGGCAGTTTCGGCAACACGTAAAAAAAAGAGGGTCTTTCCGGCTTTTGAGGATGCCGGTTTAGATCAGATCCCGGACGAAGCTGTTGACTTATTATTGGAAAAAGAAGATGATGAAAACAGATTACAACTATTGGAGGCTGCCATCGACCGGTTGAACCCGGAAGATAAAACACTCATAACCCTGTTTTACATGGAGGAAAAATCCATTTCCGAAGTAGCTTCGGTTTTGCAATTGACCACCGATAATGTGAAAGTGAAATTGTATAGGGTCAGAAAGAAATTGTTTGTAATGATAAATAGTTAAATGTATGAAACAAGATAAAGCAATCCGCAAAGTGCTCTTAGCACAAAAATCACCGGTTCTTTCGTCAGACTTTAATGTTAAGATGATAACCCGGATATATTTAGAAGCCGCGAAGATAAAAAAACGGGAGTACATCCGGAGCATGTTTATACTTTCCATCACCTCTGTGGGTTTGATTTCGATGGCAATTTACTCCCTGAGAGATTATATTGTATTTAAATTCACTATAGCTGCTTTTCAGATAAGGCCTGAGTCGGTAACGTTGGTCGTATTCAGTTGCTATATTGCTTTCCTGGTGTTGGTCCTTATTGGTCTGGACAATTATTTCAGAAATGTCAGACATAAAAAAATACTGAAGAATCCCGCTTTGCATTAAGGATCAAATTTTGTTTTCAAATGTATAAAATCAAACAGGTCGATTCTCACGAACCAACCTGCTTTGTTGTAAAATTAAAAATATCAATATGGCGTAAAATCAAAAAATCATTTTTTAAATCTATTTATAAATCTATTAATAACGCAATATATTTTTAAGTTTGAATAAATAATTCCAGGGAATATTTGCAACAACCATTTTTTCTTTTCTTTGTTTCAAACAGGTCGATTCTCACGAACCAACCTGCTTTTGTCTTACTAAAAACTAAATCTATGGATAAAATAAAAAATCAATGGATAAAAATTTTAATTCCGTATTTATGTTTTAAGTTTAAATAAATAATTCCAGGGAGTATTTTCAACAAACATTTTTTCTTTTCATCGTTTCAAACAGGTCGATTCTCACGAACCAACCTGCTTTTTTCTTCATATAAAAATCAAATTTATGCACAAAATCAGAGTTCGTTTTTTTAAATCTATATAAAACTATTTTATAACGCAATATATTTTTAAGTTTGAATAAATAATTCCGGGATCTGTTTTCAATTATCGTTTTTCTTTTTTCGTTTCAAACAGGTTGATTCTCACGAACCAACCTGCTTCACTAAAAACTAAATTTCAATTATGAATGGTAATCAAAAACTGGTTAATTTCAATGAAGTACAATTATAATGTTGTGTATATAGTTCTGTTGGATGAAAAAATAAATCCGAATATTTCTACAACAAACATTTATTTTTAATTGAGATTGAATTAAGCAGGCCGGCTCTCACGAACCAACCTGCTTTGATCTTTTATTAAGATCTTAATGAATAATCATCTTTGGTCACGTAACCAACAGGAAATTCAAATCCCGCTACAAATATATTGATTATTTTAATATAAGCAAACAAAACCATTTATTTTTTTCATAAATCAGTCCAAATATCCAATTTTAACTAAAACAAACAGGCCGATTCTCCCGAACCAGCCTGTTTTTTTGTTATTAACCTAAAACTTAACTATGAAACAAAATCAAAAACAACATTTTTTGATTTCAACAGAGACAATTTTATTTCTGGACTGCTATATCTTTTAAATGAATATCAAAACGGAAATTATTTTTAATTGATTAAAACAGATCGATTCTCACGAACCAATCTGTTTTGAGTCTTACTAATTTTGTTATGAACAGAAAACATGATAATCCCGGATTAATCCGGAGAGAATAGTTTTTCGTTGCAAATATATGTATTATTTTAATATGGAAGCATAACTTCAACATTATTTTCTATAAATCTGGTCGAATATTAGATTTATGCAACCCGATATATAATAAGCACACATTTTACACTGTCATTTCGGGATGCATTATATGAATTTATGCGCATTGTTAAGTGAAATAAATGAATGTAGTATATCATTCCATAGGCTTCAGTTAAAACAAACAGACCGATCCTCCCGAATCAGTCTATTTTCTATAACTTTCCTGTACAAAATATTTAAAATTATTATGGCAAAATCAATTATTGATTATTGTCCTTTATAACAATGCCTTTTCACATAAAGTTTATTCTTTCTATAAAATATATTCATCCAACATGAATGAGTCAAACATTTAACTTGAATAATAACTAATCTTATGCCGTAATATCACTAAAAAAAAAACGATTATCCGGCATTTGTTTAGGAACTATATACTGCCACGAAAAAGTAATGCCATGATCAATCATATAGGAAACAGCGTATTACTTCACCTGTTTCTTTATAAACCAGTTCTTGATTTTAAGCATAAAATCCGGTGCTTTTTTCCCGGTCTCAATTTGACCGATCAGGAAACCATAGGGTTTAAGCGGTTCAATATGGTCGCATACAATTTTAAACATGCCGACCATCGGGATGGCGAGAAAAAGACCCGGTATGCCCCAGATCAATTCGCCAAGCACCAGTACGATAATGGTAGTAAACGCATTAATTTTTACCTGTGGACCTAAAATAATCGGATTCAACACCCATTCCTGTATGGATTGAACCAGCAGATATACAGCAACAATTCCAATCAATACCGGCAATCCGGCTCCCTGAACAATGGCTACCAATAAAGTAAGTGTGTTACCTGTGATATTTCCGACAAAGGGTACAATTTCCAACATACCACACAGAATGGCAAAGAAGATCGCGTTCTTTACACCAACCAGGCTAAAACCGATGCTGTACAAGATCCATAATAATGAGATCGTTTTTGCAAGTCCAAGCAGGTATTGTTGCGATACTTGTGTAACGCTTGTAATCACCTGACCCAACTCTTTTTGTTGCGAAGGTGTGGCCAGCTTGAGGATAAAACGCCGGATATGATCCCTGAAATACAGGAAGAGAAAAACATATACCAACACCAGCATAAAGAAAGTAAAAATAGAAAGCAGTGAGCCTGCCACAGTTTGTAAAATTCCCGTGATGGACAATTGCTCATTATTAAGCATCTGGGCTTGCTTCTTCGGTGAAATTCCGAAATTACTGAATATAAATTCCTGAACGCGGTTACTTGTTTCTATTACTTTCGCCGACAATATCGAGAAATCCCTGGTCAGTTCGGAAACCTGCCAGATAAGCATTGAACCCACAGCGGTAACAATCAGTAATAATACAAGCAAACAAATTATTCCGGCCAGGGCCTTGGGAACTTTCCTTTTTTCCATCCATTTATAGAAAGGTAAAAAGAGTGTTGCTAATATACCGGCTATACACAATGGCATCAGAAAAACCTTTGCATAATATACTCCGGCAACTATTAGAAACAGAAGCATTAATTTCTTTATTAAAGAAGAGGCATCACTTGTCATTTTATTTTATTTTTCGATGGAGGGTTTTGAAAAGTATCCGTATTAATTTATTAAAACAACAATGTCATAAAATACATATTTCAGGCTGAGCGCTATGACGAAATTCAGATTATTTATTTGCAAATGTAGTGATATTCCGGCACTATACATCAGCTTTTCATGTTGATCATCATAACCCGACCAGAACTTACCCTTTGTAACAGTATTTAGTCGGTTAAACTTTAAGAGTATATGAATATTGTATGCAGAATTTTCACAGACCGAATACTCAAAACTTTGATCTTCCAAAACATAATCGCAAACGAAATTGTTTTTAAGTTAGATATTCCGGGGGTATATTGCAGGGGAAGTATAATGCCGGTTCAATTCAACTTTGCGCCTTTGGGTGAATGTATTTTTAAACCGGAAAAATGGAATATGCCGGTTTAATGATTGAAATATCATAAAACAATATACAATTTTATTATTAAAACACGTTTTTATTCTAGTCTAATCACGTTGTTTCAAATATCATTTCGCTCAACCCTTTTTTTCAAGTCATGAACCAACAAAATGGGGAAGATAATCAATAAATAATTTTTGCAATGGAAAACACAACAAAGTCCATTGACAGACATCCTGCCGTGGCCGGGAAATTTTATCCCGATGATCCGGATAAATTACAAAAAGAGCTCGCAAGTTTGTTTGCGAAAGCTGTTCCCAAACAGTGCAATCAGGTCAGAGCCATTCTGTCTCCGCATGCCGGATATATTTATTCCGGTGAAGTAGCGGCATCGGCTTTCAACCAAATTGATGGGGAAGTAAACTATCACCGGGTATTTATGATTGCATCGTCGCACTATAATTCGTTCAATAAGGCAGCTGTATATTGCGATGGCGATTTCGTGATGCCCTACGGGAAAGAAGTCGTCGATACTGCATTTGGTAAAATGTTGGTAGAGCATTTCCCGGATATCTTCACCGATAGTCCTGTTGCCCACAGGGATGAACACAGTCTGGAAGTGCAGCTTCCTTTTCTGCACCATGTGCTCAAAACCAATTATCGTATTGTACCGATTGTTCTTGGCACATCCGATCCGGCAGTTTGCATGCGTATCGCCACCGTGTTGAAACCATATCTGAACGCGGACAACCTGTTTATTATCAGTTCGGACTTTTCGCATTATCCCGATTATGCTGATGCACGTATTGTGGATGCAGCTACAAAAGATGGCATTCTTGCAAACGACCCGGAAGTACTTTTATCAACGCTCTCGGCAAATGCAAAAAAACATATTCCACATCTGTCAACCAGTCTCTGCGGTTGGACTTCCGTGCTGACCTTGCTTTATATGACCTCACAAAACGATGCGATGGAATACCGCGCCATTGAATACCGCAATTCCGGCGACGTTAAATATATCGGGGATCACGATCGTGTGGTGGGCTACTGGGGGATTGCACTTACGGAAAAACAATCCGGGAAAGTTGATTTTCAACTAACGGATACTGAGATGGAAATCTTGCTGGATATTGCCCGAAAAACCCTGGAAGAACATTGCCGTCACAACTTAAAGTATAAGGTGGAAACCGCAGATTTATCAACCACCCTGCATACGAATTGCGGAGCATTTGTCACCCTGCATAAAAATGGAAAGTTGCGGGGATGTATCGGTCGCATGATTGGTAATTTGCCTTTATACCAAATGGTTCAGGAAATGACTATCTCTGCTGCCTCACACGATCGCCGCTTTATGCCGGTGGAAATGCATGAGTTGCCTGAAATTGATATAGAAATATCGGTACTTTCGCCAATGAAAAAGATTGACGACATAGCCGAACTCGAATTAGGAAAACACGGAATTTATATCGAGGAAGGTTTTCATACCGGTGTGTTTTTACCTCAGGTAGCCACCGAAACTGGATGGAGTAAAGAAGAATTTCTCGGACATTGTGCCCGCGATAAAGCCGGCCTGGATTGGGATGGATGGAAAACGGCGAATTTGTACATCTTCACGGCAACGGTGTTTTCGTAATGAAAGAATGGGAAAATAAGCCAATAAGTCAATTTGAAAATGAAGGAGTTAGTCAGCTTGTACTTTTTAATTATAAAAAACAACATAATTTGATTTCAAATAATTCATCAACCCTCAACTCACCCCTCTCCCTGGAGAGGGGGAGAGGCTTTACCATGCTCCCGCAATCTTTTCCCCACAGAATCCGCAAAGGCCTTTCTTAATATTATTACGTTTCACCACATAACCCACGCGCTCCACCAACAATTGTTTACAATGCGGACACCAGGTGTTTTCACCATGCAATCCGGGGATATTGCCAATATAAACATATTTTATTCCCGATGTTTCGGCTATCTTTTTGGCCTGCAGCAATGCTTTCTCGGCTGTAGGTGGTAAATCTGTCAGTTTATAGTTTGCAAAAAAGCGACTGAAATGAATCGGCGTATCTTCGAAGCCGTTTTCAACCAGCCAGTCACACATCTGCTGAATCATTTCCGGATTATCAGAATAACCGGGCACAAGTAGGTTTGTAATTTCGACCCAGACACCCTGCGCTTTCAGCGTTTTCAATGTATCGAGCACAGGTTGCAACCGTCCGCCGGTTAATTGATGGTATATGGCATCGTCGAAACATTTCAGATCGATATTGGCGGCATCCAGGTAAGGACATAGATCGAGTAAAGGTTTTTCATTTATGTAACCATTGGATATGTAGACCGTCTTCAAGCCATTTTCATGGGCAATCTTTGCAGTATCATAGACGTATTCATAAAACACGGTCGGTTCGGTATAGGTAAAGGCAATGCTGTTCGTATTGCGACGCAAAGCCTGTTGAACCACATCTTCGGGCATCAGGTCGTAAGTATTCAGTTCGTGGGGCGATGTTTGGGAGATCTGCCAGTTCTGACAATTGAGGCAACGAAAGTTACAACCCGCTGTGGCCAGGGAATAAATGCCTGTTCCGGGGAAAAAATGAAACAAGGGCTTCTTCTCTATGGGATCCACGCTGATGGAACAGGGATTCCCGTAAGCAAGGCTGTACAACTCTCCCTGAATGTTGACTCTCGTGCGGCAAATACCGTATTTCCCTGCATGAATCCTGCAATTGTGCGGACAAAGATGACATCGAACCACGTTCCCGGGAAGCTTTTCCTGATAACGTCCCAATTGGCTCCATTTACCTCTTTCAATTATTTCCATTGATGTATGTTTTACAACCTGCGTACGATAATTTTAAGTGTATAAGTAATTGGAAAAAATATAATATCCATTTTTTTTTGCCACATAGGTTCACATAGTATTTTCACATAGTTAAACAACGTTCTAGTTCCGTGATATTAGAATATTTCGCAAATAATTTTTAAACATAGAAACACATAGATAAAAAAGTATGTGTTTTAAAAACGAGAAAATGTAACTTATAACTATGTTTTCTATGTTATCTTTTTATTAAACTATGCGTTTCTATGTTTTCTATGTGAGACTATGTGGCAAAAAAAATACGACAATAATTTGTCCCACTTACTTATATCGTTGTGTTAAGCTAATTCTGACGTATAGAATGAATTGTAATTCCTTGATTCTTTTCATTTTCAAATTAGCTCATCATTTTATCTCTTATATTAATCAAGAAGATCTACTGTTCGTTCATCATACTCTCCTCCAAAATATTTATCCAAAACCTTTTGAAAGATACTATGTTCATTACTTACAAGGGCAAATAAAGTCATACACGATTTTAGTTTCCGGTAATCTGGACTGCCCATAATCTCAACAGCCGGTTTGTCATTGACCAGGAGCAGTGCTTCGGTAATTTCTCTTAACCTCGGTCCCAGTACACTGTGATGTAAATAAGCGATTGCTTCAGCCCTGCTTTTAATGGCATATTTTACATTCATGCTGCTAAATCCCAACCCTTCGATCTGCGGAAAGATAAACCACATCCAATGACTTTCTTTCCGTCCATTTTTTATTTCACGCAATGCCTGTGGATATTGGTCTTCCTGAGCTGAAACAAATCTGTCTAAATTGAATGTGGAATGCATAGTATTTCCGGAGATAAAAATCAAACTGTATTTAAATAACAATCAGCCGGCGTCAACTGTTTTATATTGAAGTTGAAAAATTTTTAATTGGGAAACAAGAACTGTACAGGGCTGAAATCTATTTTAAAAAATTTTATTTCCCGTGAAATTCAACGATTTGCGACCTGACTTATTCTGATATAACCTGATTTATATATCCTAACCTTTCAATATCTTCAGTCGATTTTGTCAGGTGAATTTTGCCATCGGTCAATACATATAAGCTATCGCAAATATCTAAGATTTGCCGGTACATGTGGTCCGTAATAAAGAAACCTTTATGCAATTTTTCTGTAACCAGTATTTCTTTCATTTTGTCGATCTGCAATGGCATTAAATGCGAAAATGGCTCATCCAACAATGAAAAATGAGATTTTGATTTGATAATAATATACACTTCAATTAAACGTCTTTGACCACCCGAAAAACTTTTTATTTTAGTATTCTCTCTTGCACGAAAATCAGGAAAATGATGTTCGAATTCCGGAAAGGAAATATCAAAATCCGAGAAAATTCTTTTCAATGATATAAATCCGGGAATGAAATTAAATTGTGGTAAGTAAGTCAGTAAATCGGATCTTTTAAATGCCTCATAAATTGAAACATTATCGAACCGGACGGACTTGCTGGAAGCAGACAAACTACCATACACGATATTCATCAGACAGGTTTTACCTTCTCCGTTGCGACCCAGTAAGCCGGATATAAAACCGGTTTCACATTTAAAATAGATGTCCGACAATATGCGCCTTTCGCCGAATTCCAACTGAACACCATCGACTTCAAGTTTGTGTTTCATCTTATTTTATGTCCAACGATTAATAATAAGATAAATAAAACAAAGTCAAGGGTGAGCGTTGTGCTCCATAAAACCTTTTTCGAAATGCCTAAGTTCTGATAATAATAAAACTCTTTCTTTTTATAGATATTGATGAAATAATAAAAGAGCCACAGGGTAGCAACTTTAAACCAGAACAGAAAGGCAAAGGCTTCCATTCCATAAAGCAGATAAAAGTAAACACAACAACAACTTATTACAAGTGCTGCAAAAAAATAACTACTATAAAATATCAATAAAAGCCTGACAGTTTTTATCATAAGAATAATCTAATGAGGGTTTGCTAAAAAAGGAATAGATTGCTGTTAATCACTGAAATATTCTGTTATCGAAGTTATTTAGTACAAATAAAATCATAGCAAACCCTCAAAACTCTTGCAAAAACAGTTTGAGAAATTCCCCTTTAGGGGATAAATATCAATAGAAAAACCGGTGACAATTTAAGGATTCCCCGTAGGGGATAGACCTAATTCGATATTTATTAATTCCCTACGGGAAATTTATTCAGGTCGTTTTTTTTCTATTGCTATTGATTCCCTACGGGAAAATGCACAAAACTTATCTATGAGTTTCAAAGCAAGCCCTAAGTAATTGGAATAATATAATGACCTGATTTTATTTTAAAATGAAATGAGACATTATTTTTTATCACATTACTTATTCGCAATATTCAATTTATATCTGCTCTATTTAGCAAAGTTTTACAAAGCATACCTATGCTTATAATCTGAACAGTTTGAAATTCTTTTTTATTATGAAGTTTAAGTCCGGTACCCTTTGCAAAACCTGAACCAGCATTAATTTTGACAACTATACCAGGGATATAAAATCGCAGGAATAAAAATTATTGAACCAATTTAATTTTATCAATTATATTTGGTCCGTATGAATTCCCGTAAAAGAACAAATAATTTGAGTCTGAAAGAAACTTATAGGGGGCAAATCTGATATTGATAGTTTTTATCAGCTTAAAATCTGTCTTTGAAAAACAATAAAGTTTGTTTTCGTTATTCGTACAAGCATAGATTACATCCTTTGCCAAATAGAGGGACGAAAAGTCTTTGTACACATTATTTGAAATTGTCAGGGTGTTTTCTTGCCAGGTATCAGTATTTATGATCTTCCTCGAACCTACATTACCCCAATAAATTAAATTTGAATTTTCAATGTATATAGGACTCGTTGAATAATTAAAACTTTTAGGACTTTCTGCCGTGATATTGCCGGAATTATCCAAAGTGTATAATACAATTTTATTGTAATTTAAACCTATCAGTTTGTTGCTGATGCTCATGTAATATAACTTTTCGATATAGTTAGTTCCCTGAAAAGTCGTACTGGTGAGGTCTTTTCTGTTAATTATGTAGGTATAACTGGATCCGTTATTTGAATAGATAGTTCCATTGTTATTTGTAGTAAATATTGGATAACTACTCCAATAACTCATACTTGCAATTTGGGTTAATGTTAAGCCATCGTAAATGTTTAATTTATCATTCCAACTATCGAAAAAGTAAAACTCATACTTACCGTTGTATTTGCCAAAAAAGATGGTTGAACCGGATGAAATTAAATTTATGGGCGTCTTATTTACCAGTGTGTTGATGCTGTAATCGTATAAATACATAGCGTAATTCGATACGTCGGGTCCAAACACCAGCATTTTATTTTCGTCAGGCATTATATATGCCATTTGAATGCCTTGAATTACTTCTAAAGGTTTTTTAATCTGCACACAGATTTTGGAACTTGAAATGATCTCATCTCCAAAAGCCATTATTTTATAATATACCGAATCAACATAAGGAAAACTTGTATCGGTAAAAGTACATATATCCACGTCAAATGCATCGGAGCCTACGCTTTCCACATCATTTATAGTGATGTAATGTTGTCCATCGCTGGCACGCATTATTCTGTAATACTTAAAGCCCGAGACCTTTGTGGGCGTCCATTTTAAGGTAATTTCGTTTTCTTCCTGAATCGCAGATGAAAACTGAACAGTCATAACTTCATCCTTACAACCGACAAGCAGTAATAAAGAAAACACGATTAAGATCAGGTTCTTTATACGCATAATTTGTTTATTTGAATTGGGTTGAGTTTAAATAGATAAACCTTTGATTTCATTATTTTTAATCTTGAAGGAATTAAAACCATACACCCAGTCGAATGGCACTATTGTAATAAAATCCAAAGATGCCGGTAGTGTACGAGGGATAGGTTGTTTTGTTTACGTTGGTTGAAATGTCTAAAATTACCTGTTTGTATTTTAATGATTCATACCCTAAACCAACTTCAAAGCCAAAATACATATTTTTGACAAAATAAAAATCAGAACCTAACAGTAGATTTCCCCCTAACGAAGAAAAAGCTCTTTCGCCGACATAATTCACAGTGGTATATGAATATGTTCCGTTTGAATTGGTATATGAACCTGTTGTTACATTTCGCAATCCTCCATCCACTTTTGTTTCTACAAAATCATATACAACTACCGACTGTCCGCTGCTATAGTCATATGACTGAATATATTCCTTGTAATCAGCACTAGTTGATTTATTTTTATAAAGCAATTCGAAACCTACATAGGGAGAGATTTTTGAATTTTGTAGAAATCTGTATTCAATACCCGGTTTAATCCTGAATAAAAACGAATTTTCACTTGCATTCGTTTTATATTTTTCTTCCGGATCAAAATCCTCATCGGTAAGTGATGTCCCTTTGTTACTAACCTGTAAACCTAAACGCAATACCGTCTTATTATCCAACCAATATTTGGTTTGAAGATTCTCGAAACTGATTACGGCAGTTGGACTGAATGGATTAAAATTCATTTCAAGCATTACAGTTTTCATGGCCGGAAAAGAACTTCTTTTACCGGGTAAATTTGAAATACTATCTGTTTGCGAAAACAAAAGCGAAGGTGTAAAAAGAAGCATTAGTAGAAATACTTTTTTTAGTTTCATAGTGTTCATTTTAAATGGTTAGTATAAGTATTTTTATTTTAATCAGGGTTTGATGAAAAAGTAATATATTGCTGTTAATCAATGAAATATTCTGTTATTGAAGTTATTTAGTGAAAATAAAATCAAAGTAAAACCTCAAAACTCAGGCAAAAACAATTTGAGAAATTCCCCTTTAGGGGATAAACCTGATTCGTTATTTATTAATTCCCTACGGGAAATTTATTCAGGTCGTTTTTTCTCTATTGCTATTGATTCCCTACGGGAAAATGCACAAAACTTATCTTTGAGTTTTAAGCAAGCCCTACTAAAGGAAAAAGAGCTTTTAAGTGCGAACATACCGGAAGTGTTCAAAGACATGTTTTCAACGAAGCAAAGATAAATTATTTATTTTGTTAATTAACAGTTTTGCAATAAATATTTACCGCCGTGCTCAAACCAACTGTTCTGATTAATTGTCTGCAGGCTTTTTAAATTACATCCCGAAAAACAAACAGGCCGATTCTCGCGAACCAGCCTGCTTTCTTATAAACCTTAATACTATGAGCACAAACATCAGTCTTATTTTTAAACCCATTTATTTATTGTTCACCGGCGGCACATTGGGTTTATCAATTCCTTTATGCGTTAATGCCTGGTTTTTTATGCGTAGCTCGTCCATGCTGTTGAAGAGCGAATGTATCTCTGCGGTGGTCATTAAGTTGGCGGCTTGTTCTATTACTTTGCAGAATCGTGTATACGCCTCGGTGGCTTCAGGACGTAGGTTGGTTGCGGAGATTTCCCGATCGCCGTTTTCCTTGTTGCGCGCCAGGTAAATTGTGATGAGAATCGAATTGTTCGTCTCCAATTCGCTCATCAATGTATCCACACCGATTACCTGCGCTGCTGCCATAACTTCGGCATTGATATTATATGCCAACATCATATTCGTTGTGCTTTCCATCTGAGCGCCCAATGCTTTCTTCGACAAATCCCAGTTGGGGGTATAAAAGAATACCAATTTTTGTGCTGCGACTTTTCTGCTCTCATCACGCGACTTCAATTCGAACTTTATTGCTCTTTTGATCTCAGCAAATACATTGTCACAATCATTCCGGGCTGCAATTACCGGACCGGTAAGCTCGCTTTTTCGTATCTGATTCACCTGTTCTACATAGGGTTGAATCTTTTCTGTCAGGCTTGTCAGGGCTATTCTCCCCAGCTCTCCTATATAATCCTTATACGGAGTTGCCATTTTAACTGTTAATGAGAATACTGACGCTGCTTCATTGTGATTCAAATAATTGAGATACAATGTCGAAAATTCATTCTTTTTCATAAAAAACAATTTTAAATTTATATTCAGATTGAAAGACGAAGGCGAATAAAAATCAGTTATGCCGGTTAATGCATTTGTTTAATCAGAATTTAAAGCGAAAATAAACGAATTATAAATATCCCGAACCGGGATTGTTCCAAAATGATTGTTTTATGAATATCCCGACCCGGGTTTTCTAAAATACGGTTGTTTTATTATAATCCCGAACCGGGATATTAATAATACATAATGAAAAATAAACCATAATTGAATAGATTTCTTAATTCTTCCGATATAATTTTCCTTTATTTTGAAAGCTAAAATAAGAAACATCTATTGCACTATTCCATCATTATTTTCATAATAAGTTCATTATGATTTGCAAATATAAAACATTGTTTTGGTATAACAACACATTAATTCAATTATTTTCATTTGAACACGAAATAATTTTTATTTAATTTCAAAAATAATAACTCTATAACCTTAATTAATTGTTGAAACCAGTAATAGAGAGGCATTTCAGCGTAAAAGATGCGATATGTGTAGATTAGCTTTTTATTGCCGGAAAAGAAAAATTTCAGGAGAAGGGAAAAAATTTTCCGGGAAATTTTGTGGAAAATGAGGAAAGGGGGCGGGGTTGGAGATAAAAAATATCCCGTTAATCTGAAAATCAGCGGGATATTTTTTTAAAATGATTATCTTTAGTACATAACAAAAATTCTACAATCTAATAAAGATAAGAATAGAACGCGGATTTACGCGGATTTAGCGGATAAAAAAAAAACGGATAAAAAATACTTCGTATTTTGATTTTCAAAGATAATCTATTAATACTATCCTTATTACAAGATAAAATGATAAAATTCAGAGGGGACATTTCAAGCATCTTGAATAAAAGTTGTTTGTTTCGGAAAATCATTCCATCCCGATAGCTATCGGGATGGAATTAAGATCCGTTTTTATCCGCTAAATCCGCGTTCTATTCTTTTATGTCATGTAATAAGATGTTTATCTGCAAAGTGAACTAATAAATAGAAATATTATTAATAAGTCGGGTTTCGCGATTTCCATATCGCGTTTAAATATCAATTCACGCGATTTGGAAATAGCGAAACCAGTTTCCGGCTACTCTAATCGATATGATAAATATATTAGGATGTTATGCAGATAATCAAATTTTTAAAATTGCATTGTCAATGCTCTTCGGCGAACAGGCGATATAGTCCGCTGCGGTTTTAAAGTCTGATCGAAATGTGGAAGTTCGCCGGTAAATGTACCTTTTAGCTTTAAACTGTCGGAAGTTATAAAATCACAGACTACGGTGTAAATCTCACTATCGCGGCTGCGGCTCACTGTAAAACTGCCCTCCGAGATAAGTTTAAGTATAGATTTGGCAGAGTTTTCCTCGTAATACGAAATGTATGCGCCAATGGGATAAATTTCGCCGTCAATCGTATCATTCTTACCTGCGTAAAAAGTCATAGGAACCGCAACATCAGTTTTGCTGATGGAATATTTCCCGTTCTGAAGCATATTATACGCCGGTGCAATAAACACATCTTCCAGAAACAAGTATTGCCCGGTGCCCTGTAACGCGCCTTCGTCGTTAATACTTAATGAATCAGAGAAAAGCGACAAGGACAGGGTATTATTCGGAACCCCGTATTGGGCATAATAGGCACCGTAGAATTCGGCATATCCCCAGGTGTATTTTGGATTAGCGTTATAGATATAGGGCGGGGTGGGTTCGTATCCTTTGCATGATACCAACAAGCCGGCAAAAAAAACAAACAAAACGGGAATATTTTTCATTTGGTAAGAAATATATTGTGACAATTTGAAAATGTGCAAATTTAAAAATGTAGTAGCATGCAAATTAAACTGATGAGAATATCATTATTCAGTCTCAAATAAAACTCCCGTAATTAATATTTATTGTCTCTCTGTTTTGCAGTGATGTAATTCGTGTAATTCGTTTTAATTCGTGTAATTCGTATTGATGTAATTCGTATTAATTCGTGGAATTCGTATTTTTACGGATATATCTAACCGGATAATAAGCCGCCAGAAACCCCATGGTCAATACGGTGATAAACACCAAAAACATATCCATCCAGTTGGTAACTACGGGGTATGCATCGACCACGTAACCGGTCCCGAGCTTCAGAATACCGAAATGCTCCTGTATCAAACAAAGTATGGCACCCAATGCGATTCCACCCAGCGCGCCCACGGCAGAAATCATCCAGCCTTCAAACAGGAAGATGCGTTTTATTAATTGATTGTTGGCTCCCAGGTTCCGCAGGGTTTCAATATCATCCTTTTTTTCAATGATCAGCATCGAAAGCGATCCGATAATATTGAAACTGGCTATCAGCAAAATAAAACAGAGAATCAGATATGTGATCCATTTCTCAATTTGCATGATCTTAAAGAAACTTTCCTGCTGTTCGTAGCGGTTTTTCACCTGAAAACGATCGCCCAGTATTGTTTTAATCTGTTTTTGAACTTCATCCTTGTCAACGCCGTCAGCCAGCTTTAATTCCACCGACGACACTTTATTCTTTTCATATTCAAACAGGTAACGCGCCAGTGTAAGGGAAACGAGTACATAATGATCGTCGTATTGCAATTGCTGCACGGCAAAAATACCCGAGACAAAGGCTCCAACCTGATTGAAACTATTTTCGGGGCGAAGCAGATTTATTTTTCCGGTGCGCTTGGGTGCGTAGATAATCAGGGGATCAATAAAATGTGCTCCCAATCCCAATATGCTGGCCACACCAATACCCGGAACCGCCCGTTCGAAAGCGCCGTCGTAAAGTTGAAACTGCCCATCGTACATAATACTGTCGATGCGCGTCATTTTACTGAAATCATCACTCACCCCCTTGATGGTCGCAGGCATTTGTTTGTCCTTAAAACGCAACAAGGCATTTTCCTCCACCACTTCGGTGAAATAAGCCACCGATTTAAGTTTCCGTATTTCGCTCAGCTCCGGCGAACTGGCATCAAATGTCTTTCCCTGCGTCAGGGTAATTTTCATATCGGGGTCGAATGCCGAAAACATATCGGCAATCAACGATTCGAAACCATTGAACACCGACAATACACACACCAAAGCCATCGTCCCTACCCCTACTCCCGCGGCCGAAATGCCCGAAATAATATTGATGGCATTGTGCGACTTCTTTGAAAAAAGGTAACGACGGGCTATCCTGAATGAAAAGGAAAGTCCGCGGAATTTATCCTGTATCGACGTGTTCTGATCCGGCATGGTGAGTCAGGTACTAATCCAGTTCAATAACTTCACCTTCTTTTAAGGGTGATGGTGGATCACTTTTCAGCAAATTATCAATGTTTTCGAGATAATCGAGCGAATCGTCGACGTGAAAATATAAGGCCGGAACAATGCGCAATTGATTGCGAACGCGTTTGCCTAATTCGTACCGGATAGCTTTGGTATCAGTATTTACTTTCTCCAGTACGCCTTTCACTTTATCGCCCGGAAAAATACTCAGGTGTGTATGTGCCACTCCCAGATCGGTACTTATGCGTACCGATGTTACGGTGATTAATGTTCCCTGCAGTTCGCGGGCATACAACAAAAAGATTTCTCCCAATTCCTTTTGCAACATGCGCGATATCTTTTCCTGTCTTGTCGTTTCCATAGTTGTTTTTGTTTATATCATTGTTTTTTAATATTACATACAAAGTTGTTTGTAATAAGTTTGTATGTAATTAAGTTTTGAACCGGTTCCTTACTGATATTTTGATTTTTATCTCAAATAAATCAGGTTATTAGTCCTTACATTTAGCGATAATTTCTTTTGCATCCAATGCTATTTTTGAGAATGCAAACCATTTTTTGCCCAAATCCTTCAGCGAAGCTCCAATATGATAAACGATTTCACGGTCAATAATCAAAAACCGATCGTGCGATTTTGTAAATGTTCTTACTTCAATCGGAGGATATTGTGCGTTAAAGCGTTGCAAATCCAGGTTCAATTGCTTTGAGATGTTTGCTGTGTAAATAGTAATAGTCACACCCTTAGCACATTTAGATAATAATGCTAAGACACTATCATCAATATAATTGTCAATCAAAACGATTGATTTTTTGGCAGACTTCACCAGGTCTGAAACAAACTTATAGGCATCAAATATTTGTCCATCATAAAAAATTCCTTCATGAGGAGGCAACGATGTTTTTATCAGGAAATCAAACTTCTGATCGTGCTCTAAAAGTTTCTTTTCAATCCTGTCGACTCGTTGATTCAGTACATAACCTTTCATTAAGAATTCCTTCAAAACGCTATTTGCCCAAATCCGGAACTGGGTTGCATTTTTTGAATTAACACGATAACCAACTGAGAGTATTGCATCTAAATTATAAAATTTAGTTGCATATCTTTTTCCATCTAAAGCAGTTAGTTCCAAAATGGAACTAACTGAATTCTCAATTAATTCTCCATCTATAAAGATATTTTTAAGATGCTTTGTAATTGCCTGACGCTTAGTTCCAAACAGTTCTGCAATTTGTGCTTGAGTCAGCCAAACAGTTTCATCTTCTATTCTTACTTCAATTTGTGTAGAATCTTCTGATTGATAAAGAATTATTTCGCCCTGATTATTCATAAACACGTTTTGTGAGTTTGTAAGAAAATCTAATCAATAGTATCTTTAACCTATAGAATTTTTTGCGTATTTCTTCTCTTAGCTGACTGGCAAACTACTTACTTCCCACTCCTGACTCTTTACTCCTTACTTCTTACTCCTTACTTCTTACTCCTTTCTATAGTTTCCACTCAAACCCGTCCTTTGTATCTTTTATTTCGAATCCGAGTGCCGTCAGTTCATTGCGTATTTTATCGCTGGTGGGCCAGTCTTTATTCTTTTTGGCTTCCATGCGCATATTTAATAATAAGTCAATGGCCTTTTTGTACGCTTCGTTTCCGGCATTGCCTTCGCTTTCTGTTTTTAATCCCAATAAATCTTCGATAAATAGTTTGAATACCGATTTCAGTTCATCCAAATCGGCAGCCGAGATGGTTTCCTTTCCGTCGTGCACCAGGTTAATGGCTTTCAACGCATCGAACAAATGCGAAATAACGATAGGTGTATTCAAATCATCGCACATGGCTTCCTCGCATTTGTCGCGAAGTTCGGCCGTTTCTACTGATGAAGTTGCAGCAGGAGAAAGTTTCTGCAAACGGGCATAACCTTCCATCAAGCGGCTCAATCCTTTTTCGGAGGCTTCCAGAGCCGCACTGCTAAAATCCACCGTGCTGCGATAATGTGCCTGCAGGATAAAGAACCGAACAGTCATCGGACTGAAGGCCTGTGTAAGCAAGGGATGATTGCCGCTAAAAAACTCTTCGAGCGTTATAAAGTTGCCCAACGATTTCCCCATCTTTTGTCCGTTGATGGTAATCATATTGTTGTGCATCCAGTACTTTACGGTTTCCTTTCCCAATGCCGCAGTCGATTGCGCGATCTCACATTCGTGGTGCGGGAACATCAGGTCCATTCCACCGCCGTGAATATCAAACTGTTCACCCAGATACTTCGTTCCCATAGCCGAGCATTCCATATGCCAGCCGGGGAAACCTTCGCTCCAGGGCGCTTTCCAGTGCATGATATGCTCGGGCGAAGCTTTTTTCCATAAAGCAAAATCCACACTGCGGCGCTTCTCGCTTTGTCCGTCGAGGTCACGTGTCGATTCAAGCATGTCTTCAACATTACGGCCCGATAGTTTGCCGTATTGATATTTCTCGTTGTATTTCTCAACATCAAAATAGACCGAGCCTTTGCTTTCGTAAGCAAAACCGGCATCCAAAATCTTCTGCACAAAATCAATCTGCTCCATGATATGTCCCGACGCAAAGGGTTCGATGCTGGGTGGCAAAACGTTCAGCATTTCCATCGCTTTGTGGTAACGGTTCACATAATACTGAACTATTTCCATGGGTTCCAGTGCTTCCAGACGGGCTTTCTTGGCAATTTTATCTTCACCGCTGTCGGCATCATTTTCCAAATGCCCCACATCGGTGATATTGCGGACATAACGTACTTTATAATTTAAATGCAACAAATATCGAAAAAGAATATCGAAGGTAATGGCCGGGCGTGCATGACCCAGGTGTCCGTCACCATAAACCGTAGGACCGCAAACGTACATACCCACATGAGGTGCATGTATCGGAACGAATAATTCTTTTTTGCGACTGAGCGTGTTGTAAATTGTTAGTTTCATAGACCCCTAACCCCTAAAGGGGAATTAAATTAGTATCATAAATATATAAAAAGGTATTTTAAAAGTCCCCTTTAGGGGATTTAGGGGTTATTTATGCAAACCCTCTTTGTTTCTTCAGACTTTCATAGGCTTCATTCACCGAGCGGAATTTTTCTGTGGCCGATTTTTTCACATCTTCGCCCAATTCATTTACTTTATCGGGGTGATATTTCATGGCCATGCGGCGATACGCTTTTTTGATTTCTTCGTTACTGGCTGTTTCTTCAATTTCCAGTGATTTATATGCCCAGTTTACGTCCTTTTGCTTCATATAAGGCGCTTTGATCGATTCGAAATCGAGACGGTCAATGCGGAAGATAGTAGAAATGCGTTGAATAGTTGCCAATTCCGAAGCCACCACATCGCCATCAGCATAAGCTATGTTGAAGAGTAAATGCAACAGTTCAAGTTTTGACGAATAATTCATGTTTTGACCGATCTGTGCAGCAACTTCTGTCTCGTTGATATTGTGATTCAGTAAGTTCTTCAGAATCGCCAGGGCATCCAATGCACCTTGTTCACCAAAATTGGCAACCAGAAACTTCTTAACAACGTCCAGTTCAGATTTGTGTACACGTCCATCGGCTTTCATAATACAAGCCATTAACACCAGCAAGCTCATCTTGAAATCTCCTTCGGTAGTACGACTCGGACTCAGATTGCGGGTAGTAGTAAAACTTTCGGACTCACCAATAAGCGAACCAACAGCAAAACCAATTAATGCGCCAACCGGGCCACCAAAAGCCCAGCCTAAGCCACCACCTATCCATTTAGCAAAATTTCCCATAACAGCTTTTAATTGAAATGATTTTTGGACGACAAAGGTACGAAAATCAATTTGAAAATGTGTCAATTTGTCCCGATAGATATCGGGATTGAAAATGAAAGCTTTGAAAAAGTACAGAAATTGCATGATTTTATAAAATCTTATAATCAAAGACATTCAATAATTTTGAGAGCCATTTAAGAACTGAATTTTGATAATTCATAAAAAATTTCAATTTTTCAAATTTTCAAATACGCTTATTTATATATATCTTTGCCCCAGCATTGGTTCATTTATTTGCATTAGCAAATAGTGATTAAAAGGGAATCAGGTGTAAATCCTGAGCAGTCCCGCTGCTGTAAGCTCCATCAGATAATTGATAATTATTTGATAAAACGTTTTGAATAAATCTTTTGCCACTGGTTTTTCAGTGAACAGTAAACAGTAATAAGTAAACAGTTTCAAAAAACTAATCACTAATCACTGATAACTGCTAACTGAATTCGGGAAGGCGTTCAATAACGGGAGTAAGTCAGAAGACCTGCCATGCAATTTAAGTTTTAAAGCTTTCGAGGACAGAGCTAAAAACCAATATTGCAAACAAACCTGCTTTGTTGATTTTTCTTTTCTTGCAAGCTATTTGAATAATTATTTATGCAAATAGATTGTATGCGAACCCATTCTTCTCTTTTTTTAATTTCAAGGCTTACACTGCCAATTCTTTGGTGGTGTTTCTTTCCGTGCGCTGTTTCGGCACAACAAACTCAGAAAGTTGATACCACGAAAGTGTACCGGATTCCGGAAGTCATAGTCAATGAACGATACCGCGAAGCCGAAGTACGCGCTACAGCACCACTTCAAATGCTATCGTCCAGACAAATTGAAGCACTCAATGTGTTGCAGGTTTCGGATGCCGTAAAATACTTTTCGGGTGTTACCGTAAAAGATTATGGTGGAATTGGCGGGCTGAAAACAGTTTCGGTTCGCGGGCTGGGAGCCAACCACACCGCTGTAACCTATGATGGCATTACCTTGTCGGATGTACAAACCGGGCAACTAGATCTGGGACGTTTCTCGCTCGATCATGTGGATATGCTTTCGCTCAACAACGGACAAAGTGATAATATCTTTCAACCGGCCCGTTCGTTTGCCTCGGCTTCGGTTTTAAATATACGGACGCTGGCCCCACAATTCACAGAAAAAAAGAATCTCAACGGTAAACTTTCGATGAAAGCCGGATCGTTCGGATTATTCAACCCTTCGCTTTGGTTAGAAGGGAAAATTAATCCGAAACTATCCGCTTCCTTTAGCACGGAGTGGCTCACTGCCGACGGGAAATATCCTTATGTTTTGGAATACAGCAACCAGGGAAATGGGATCACCTCCCGCGAAACACGTCAAAACACCGATGTACATAACCTCCGGCTCGAAGCTGCCTTGTATGCCGCTTTATCCGAAAACGAATCGGCGTATTTAAAAACTTATTTCTATCAGTCGGAACGCGGATTACCGGGTGCCACCGTGTTTTATAATGTGGAGAATTTCTCTTCGCAACGCATTTGGGATCACACCTTCTTCACGCAGGCACATTACGAAAAAGAATTTTCGAAAATCATTGCATTTCAGGCCAATGCTAAATTCAACCAGGGATATTTACATTATTTAGATCCTACTTATCTGAGCTCGGATGGAAAACTGGAGAACAGTTACCGGCAACAGGAATACTACGGGTCGGCTTCCGTACTCTACAGGGCATATAAAAATCTGTCTTTCTCTGCATCTTCCGATATTTCTTTAGCCAATATGACTGCTGATATTGCTGAATTCTCACGCCCTTCACGCTTAACCGGGTTGTCGGTGCTGGCGGCAAAATATGTCAGCAACCGCTTGCTTTTTACTGCCAGTGTATTGGGCACGGTGATAAATGAAACTACAGAAACTTTAGTTGCAGCAAGGAATTATCAAAAGCTTACTCCCTATATCAGTTTGTCGGTAAAACCTTTAGAGAAAACAGATCTGCGATTCAGAATATTTTACAAAGAGATTTTTCGACTGCCCACTTTCAATGATCTTTATTATCCACGCATCGGAAGTACAAATTTAAAACCGGAGAATACCCGGCAGTTAAATCTTGGCTGTACTTATGCTGTTGTGCCGGGGGGAATTGTACCTTTATTCACGATAACTATAGATGCTTATCATAATAATATCACCGACAAAATCATCGCGCTGCCAACTAAAAATACTTTCGTGTGGTCGATGTTGAATATGGGGAAAGTGACTGTTGATGGGCTGGACTTAACTGCCGAAACAACCATTTACCCCTGGAAAAAAATCGGAATTGTACTCGGAACCTGTTATACCTATCAACGGGCTTTGAATATGACAGATCCAGCAGATGGAAGTTATCAGCATCAACTTCCTTACACGCCCAGGATTTCGGGTTCAGGAAAAGCTGCCATCGAAACACCCTGGATCAATCTGTCCTACTCCCTGTTGTGGTCAGGTCATCGGTATTCCGGTTTTCAAAATTATGTAGAGAACCGCTTGCCGGGTTATGTTGATCACAGCGTATCGGTTGCACGGGCATTTAAACTCAGGGATAAATTACTCAGCTGCAGTTTTGAGGTTTTGAATCTCTCAGATAAAAACTACGCCATCATCGCTTACTTTCCAATGCCCGGACGCTCTTTTCGCGCTACCGTTTCACTCAAATTTTAAATAAAAAAGATCCGTAGCGTTTGCAGCGCTGTGAGATCTTCTGATTTCGGTTGTTACCGATGTCCGGCTTTCTGCATTCTTTTTTATAAAACAAAAAAAATATTCAAATGAAAAAAACTTATTATTCTGCTGTTTTAGTGTGTTTTATCTTCCTCTTTTGGTCGTGCGACGACATGTATGATAAAGAAAAAATACGGATATATCCCACCTCAGTAAAAACGTCCCGGCTGTTGATCTTGTCCGAAGGTTTATTTAATATGAATAACAGTACGCTGGCTTCGTACAACTTCGAAACGCAGCAACTGAACACCGACTTTTTCCTTAGTGTGAACAAACGGGGACTGGGTGATACTGCTAACGATATGCAACTGTATGGTTCGAAGCTCTACGTGGTGGTGAATGTGTCCAGTCAGATTGAAGTATTGGATGTAAACACCGGAAAGTCATTGAAACAAATTCCAATGTTTAATGAACAGGGTGTAGCACGTCAACCCAGGTTTATCGACTTTATGGATGGAAACGCTTATGTGTGTTCATACGATGGAACAGTTGCACAAATCGATACTACGACACTGGAAATTAAGGCATTTGTGAAATGTGGTCGAAATCCGGATGGAATTTGTGTGGCCAATAATAAGGTTTATGTCTCCAATTCCGGTGGACTCGATTTTCCCGATTTCGACAACACGGTCTCTGTGCTGACATCCAATCCATTGAAAGAAATTAAGAAAATAGCGGTAGGTCCGAATCCCTATAAACTTCATGCCGACAGCCAGGGGGATGTTTATGTGGTTACCCGTGGGAATTATGGTGATATTCACTACAGTTTTCACCGGATCGACAGTAAAACAGATGAAACAGTACAGCACTTTGACGATATTCAGGCACTTAATTTTACAATTAATAACGACATGGCTTATATCTATAATTACGATTATGCTTCACAAAAATCCTGGATTAAAGTCTTTGATTGCATTCAGGAAAAAATTATTTCCGAAAATTTTATAACTGATGGTACGGTTATCAATACCCCTTACGGTATCAATGTGAATCGGGTGACCGGCGATGTGTATCTCACCGACGCTTATTCATTTACCGAATGGGGCGATGTACTTTGCTTTGATAAAACAGGGAAACTGAAATTCCGTATAAATCAGATTGGGTTGAATCCCAATCAAATCGTTTTTGTGAATGAGAAATATGAAGTAAAATAAATCAATTGAAGCAAACAAATTATTAATCAATTAATTAGTAGAAAATGAAGAGAATTACTTTTATCAGTATCTGCCTGGCTTTCGTGAGCCTGCAGGTAAGTGCACAACATTCGGAAAAAATAAGCAAAGTGTTGGAGTATAAACCGGCACCGGGTCAGCACATCAACCGCTTGTTTCCAACTCCGGCTTTCAGCAATACGGCCGATAGTGCATTGTTGTTTGCCTCTCAAAAACTAACAGGAAACCTTTCCATGTTAGGATTGGGCGCTTTTGGCGGTTATGCGGTTGTTGGTTTCGATCACTCCATTGTTAAGCTTGAAGGGGAATATGATTTTAAAGCCCTGGGTAATTCCTATACTGGAAGTTCCGAACCTGGAATTGTGATGGTTAGTCAGGATCTGAATAAAAACAGCTTACACGACCCGGACGAGACCTGGTACGAACTGGCCGGCTCGGATTATTATCAGCCACAAACAATACATAATTATGAAATTACTTATTACCGTCCTCAACCCGATAAACAAAAATCGAATATAGTATGGAAAGATAATCAGGGAAATACAGGCGTGGTTACGCATATTTCTTTTGCCGGACAGGCAACTATATATCCACTGTGGATAGCCAACGATTCACTTGTATTTAAAGGAACACGACTGAGAAGCACCGTTGTGAATACCAATGGGGTATTCACTATGCCTGCTTTCGATTGGGGATATGTCGACAACAATGCAAACAGCAGCACGGTTGATAAAACCGGATTTAAAATTGATTGGGCTGTGGATGAGAATGGGAATGCTGTCGATCTTAAATATATTGATTTTATAAAAGTTTATACTGCACAGGTTCAGGAAGCCGGTTGGCTCGGTGAAACCTCTACTGAATTTGCAGGAATCGTTGATTTACATCCACAGGCGATGTTGATATCTACCGAAATTCGGGAATATGAAGTTTTAAATGCAGTTAATATCTTTCCTGTTATTTTCAGTGATTATCTCGTAATCAATTCCAATTCCAGTCATCCGGTGGCTATCTACAATCAGACTGGTGTAATGCTGTTGTCAACTCAATTGCTGCCCGGTAATAATCGTTTTGAGACAACGAACTTTCCTGCCGGAGTTTATATTGTCAAAACAACAGACAAAGTTCAGAAAATCCTTAAAAAATAATGATTGAGCATTTACTTCAGACTATGAATATGGGATGTAGATATAACAAAAAGGAACACAAGCTAATTGCTGTGTTCCTTCTTGTTTAAAATTCAGTTCTTCTTCCGTTGCTTACTGGTATTGAATATAACTTGGCTGTGGTTTTAGCTTTAAAAGTTCAGCTGCTGTCATCAACCTTCGCGGAGCCTTTTTCAAATCGTTTATGTAAAACAATTTAAATCCTGTAAACTGAACCGGTTCTTTATAAATAAAGAAACGGTAAGTTCCCTTTTTAAGTTCAGGTTCACCCCAACCATCCATATTCATTACAATTTGAACCTCGGGATGTAACTTTATTTCTTTATAATTGGTAATCATTTTTTGCGTAAACCGGTGTATAACCAAAACTTTTGGGGGAAGATTATTTTCTTTTACCAGTTTGGCTAAATAATCGGAACAGTAATTAATATCTGCGGCATCAAAAGTACCAATAGACGTGCCCGGTCTTTTTCCGTTTTTCATTGAAAATTCCGGATCGATACCGAAATGAACGTTTGGCATTTTAAGATATTTCTCCAGCTTCGGTAATTCATCCCTGACTGAACTTAAAGCAACCTGAATATCCAGGAAAACAATGACGTTTTTTCTCATCTTTGCAATGCTCAGCACGGAATCAATTTGTGCATCCGGCATGCGATAACGGAATTTTCCATCCTTTCCAGCTGCTCCTTGTGCAACCACGGCGATATAATGAAGGGCTGCCTGTACCGGTGTTTTAGGATCGGCCGTTTCCCAGTTTTTTACTTCCACATCAAGTTTGGCAAGCATTTCCTTTGGAGGCAACTGTCCAAGAATTCCCATTTTCTTTGAAAAAAGATTTCCATAATAGGCTACAATTCTATTGTGAGGTAAAATAGCACCGGTCAAGGGATAGGGCTGTTTCTTCACTGGCCAGCGACCGGTCGTGTCACCATTTGCCAGAACAACCATTTTGTTATTATATTTTGTACTATCAAGAAACTTGTTAGTGATCGGGGCGGAAATTTCCTCGATCTTTGCGGTCCGGCTGCGTTTTTTTGGAGATTCTGTACAATTGGTAAGTAATCCGGTCAGGGTAATTGCCATGATAGCAATTAATAATAGTTGTTTTCTTTTGATCATTTTGGGTTTGTCTCTTAATTCAGGGTTTGTTCGAGACCTTTGCTGAGATTGTGAAGTTGTTTTTTTTGTTTTATGGAAATTTTCAAGGGAATTTAGGTATACCCGTCTGTATTATTGAAAGTAAATATTTAAATCCGAAATTCATAAAAAAAAATAACCGGTCGCATTTCAAAAGCTGAAATTCAATCGGTTACTTTGATTTATCTTTTTTGTTGTCTCACCAGGGCTCGAACCTGGTCAGGCAGATTCAGAAACTGCAGTGCTACCATTACACCATGAGACAATATGAATACACTCTTTAAACGTTGAAAAGTCCGCTTTTTTTATACAGACAATAAAAATACCAGGGACAAAAAAATACAAAAAATAAATTTTTATTAAAACGGTTGAACTTCAAAATTGAAATTCAACCGATTATCTTGGTTTTGTTGTCTCACCAGGACTCGAACCTGGTCAGGCAGAACCAAAAACTGCAGTGCTACCATTACACCATGAGACAATCGTTGGACCTTATTTCTAAAGCGGTGCAAAGATACGATTGTTTTTCTTTTTAGCAAAATTATTCTGAAAAATAATTTTTAAAAACAGCTATCATCCTATTCTGCCGTCAATAAATAATAGTTCTTCTTCCCTTTTTGGACCAATAGGTATTTGTTATTGAGCAATTTAGAAATATCAATAATTTCATCCTGATTTTCCATTTTTTCTTTGTTCAAACTCACTCCACCCGACTGAACCAGCTTGCGCATTTCACCCTTCGAAGGAAAAACAGCGGCATTCTCAGTAAATAAGTCGATGGCTTTAATACCTGCCTCTAGTGCTGACATGGAAATATGGAACTGTGGAACACCATCGAACACTGCCAAAAACGTATCTTCGTCTAAGCGTTTCAAAGCTTCGGAAGTGGCGTTGCCAAAAAGAATACCGGAAGCTTCTACTGCTGACTGGTAATCTTCTTCGGAATGTACCATTACCGTTACTTCTTGTGCCAGACGCTTTTGCAAAACACGTAAATGTGGAGCCTGAGTATGTTCGGCTATCAGAGTATCAATTTCGTCTTTCCCAATGGCTGTAAATATCTTAATATATTTCTCAGCATCAACATCGCTTACGTTTAGCCAAAACTGGTAAAATTTATACGGCGAAGTATAACGGCGATCCAACCACACATTACCACTTTCCGTTTTACCGAATTTACCGCCATCGGCCTTGGTAATCAGCGGACATACCAGGGCAAATGCTTCTCCACCCGTTTTGCGACGAATCAACTCCGTTCCGGTAGTGATATTTCCCCATTGATCGGAACCACCCATCTGCAGTTTGCAGTTTTTTTCCTGATACAAATGCAAAAAATCGTAACCCTGAAGCAATTGATAAGAGAACTCGGTGAACGACATGCCCACGTTCGATTCGCTGCTGAGTCGCTTTTTAACCGACTCCTTAGCCATCATGTAGTTTACGGTTATATGTTTTCCAATATCGCGAATGAAATCCAGAAAAGAATAATCTTTCATCCAGTCGTAGTTATTTACCAGTTCGGCAGCATTCGGGGCATCACTGGTAAAGTCCAGGAACTTTTCCAACTGACTCTTAATGCAATTTTGGTTATGACGCAAAGCTTGCTCATCCAACAAATTACGTTCTGCTGATTTTCCCGACGGATCACCAATCATGCCCGTTGCTCCACCAACCAATGCGATGGGTTTATGTCCTGCGCGTTGAAAATGTTTCAACATCATCACGCTCACCAAGTGACCAATATGGAGCGAGTCGGCCGTTGGATCAATTCCCACATATGCCGAAGTCATTTCTTTTTCCAGTTGTTCTTCCGTACCAGGCATCATGGTGTGGATCATGCCGCGCCACTGCAATTCTTCAATAAAATTCATTTGATTATAAACTGTTTTTGATTCGTTTACGTTTTAATCTTTGTGTTATTCATCCTGTGACTTTAAATCAATGGATGAGCAATTAAAGCCTGCAAAGATACTACTTTTTAAGTTTACGAGCAAAATCAAAGACCAACAGCCTTAGCATCATAAAGGGGTGTTTACAAAATACTTTCATGCTTTTTTCACCGATTAAACATTTTTCAGTACTTTCGCTCCGTGCAAATTTTAATCAAATTCAACTTTTTATGTATCTCAAAAAAATACTTTTCGCAAGTTTAATCCTGTTCACATCAACTTCGTGCAGTCATAAAACCTGGACAATAACGCAACAAACATCTGAACGAATTCCCATCGATAGCAGTACCGAAATTATAGCCGATAAAAGCTACGAAGCATATTTGCAACCCGTTAAACAAAAACTGGATGTGCAGATGAATGAAGTTATCGGACAAGTAGCAGAAACCATGAAAGGACATAAACCAGAAAGTTTGTTGTCTAATTTCAATGCGGATGTTTACCGTCAGACTGCCTCGGATAAGCTGGGTGAAAAAGTGGATATAGCTATTGTCAACCTGGGCGGTTTGCGTACTGAAATTCAGAAAGGCGATATCACTGTCAGGAAAGTTTTTGAATTAATGCCTTTCGAAAATGAGCTGGTCATTGTTTGGTTGAAAGGTGACAAACTATATGAATTACTTCAGTTTTTTGCCGGCATCGGTGGCGAAGGAGTCTCGGGCTTGCACATGGAAATTAAGGAAGGTAAAGCGGTGAATATTTCTATTGATGGAAAACCACTGGAGAACGAAAAACTGTACAGCATTGCTACCAGCGATTATCTGGCAGGCGGAAACGACAAAATGGTTCAGCTGGCCATGTATGAAAAGCGAGTGAACACAGGCGTGAAAATCCGCACGATTTTGCTGGATTACATAAAAAGCGAAACTGCAAAAGGCAACAAAATACAATCACAACTGGACGGGAGAATAACTCAAACAAACCCCTGACCCCAAAAGGGGTATTTAGTCAGGAAATTCCATTTAAAATACTTATATGATTAATAGAAAATTTATATATAACAACAGTAACTCATTTCCCCTTCAGGGGTTAGGGGTTCTTTTTTTAATTTTATTTTTTACAATTGCTACTATAGCCGGCGAAAAAGTCAAACTGGTAATTTTACACACCAACGACACACACAGTCAGGTGGAACCAACTGAAAAATCAGACTCGAAAACGGCAGACATGGGCGGTTATGCCCGACGCATGGGAGTTATCGCTCAAATCCGTTCCGTAGAAAAAAACGTGATACTACTCGATGCCGGTGATTTTTCGCAAGGAACTCCTTACTTCAATTTTTTCAACGGCCGGGTGGAAATTGAGGCCCTCAACCGCATGAAATATGATGCCGGAACGCTGGGAAATCACGAATTCGACAATGGAATTGACACACTGGCCGTGATCCTGAAAAAAGCTCAATTTCCAATGTTAAGCTCCAATTACAAGCTCGACAAAACGCCCCTGAATGGAATGCTGAAACCTTATCTGATATTGGAACGCGCGGGTTTGCGTATTGGCATTCTGGCGCTCGGCGTAAATCCGGAAAGTTTAATTATTGAAAGTAACTACAAGGGATTGATTTACGAAGATCCCGTTGAAAAGGCAAATGAAATTTCGGCTTTCCTGAAAAAGAAGGAAAAGTGCGATGTAATTATTTGCATCTCGCATCATGGAGCCGACACCACCAAAACCGGTGTGAATGATTTTGAAATTGCAAGTAAAACGCGTTATATCGATGTGATTATAGGTGGCCATTCGCACAGTATGATAACCAATACCACCACCAGAAATGCTGCAGGAAAACCAATCGTAATCGCACAAATGGCCAAAAGTGGATTGCACCTTGGAAAAGTAGTGCTGGTCCTGGAAAAAAAGTGATTATCAGCTTTATCTGGCAAGATTTTTGTTGATTTCCAGTCGGTTTATACCCGCTTTAAACTTCGTTGAAATGAGAAAAATAATTCTGATATTGTTTTTGTTTTACGCTGCATTGAGTTTCAGTCAAACCACATCGGAAACCAAAGATGATTTTTTGCCTTTTGACAACAGTTTATTGAATAATAATAAGTCTGAAACTCCAATTCCGTTCCAATTCCGGACGCCGGCACTTTTCAATGATGCAGGGAATGACAGTCTGATATTTATGAATCCCTTTCCCAATAACCTCACAATTAAGCTCCCCAATTTTAGCGATATAAAATTCTCATCAACTTTCAATCCAGAGGGTAATTTATACAATCAATATTATATTAACGCCCGTAACTGGGTTAATACTTCGCGTATTCAGTCGAACTTTATCGGTCTGGGTGGAATGACGATGTTCGGGGCGAATTATAACTGGAGAATTGGAGAATTTGTAATTTTTACCGGCGGAATGTATGCATCCAAATATAACATTTACAACAATTTCAGGAACGATACAGGTGTTAATGGAAATATCAGATTTATCCTTTCCGACCGGATCAGCATGAATCTTTTTGGTCAATACTCCGTGAACGGAATAAATAATTCCATCATACCACTTATGTCTCCTTTATACCCACAATCCTTTTACGGAGGATCTTTTGAGTTTAAAGTGAATGATAAATGGGGATTTCTGGTAGGAGCTGAACGGGAATTTGATGTAATGGCAAGAAAGTGGATCACAAAACCATTTGTAATGCCATTATTTTATCGAAAATAAAAAAAAAAGACAATCTACATTTTCGTCTTCGCCATTACAATCGTCCCTGCCAACATAGGAATAACCGTATTCACCATCCAGATACAAACACCTGCCAGTGCAATACCGGCAACTTGTGTTGAAAATGCACTGATAAACAAAACCGCGTAAGAACTGCGTACGGCCGCTTCGGAAAAAGCCAGCGTCGGCGTAAAGGTTACGAAAAGATAAGTGGTAGGGATAGCAATTGCTGCAGCCAACAAAGAAAAATCAACCCCGAAAAACTGCAACATAAAATAGAATTGCATGCTAAAAATAAGATAACGCAAGAGTGAAACAAGTAAAATTTTCAGTAAAGAAATAACCGAATAATCGGAAAGACAGCTGACGTATGAACTTATTTTACGTGTGTAAATATTACTTTTTATTCTTCTGATAATCAATGGAAAAAAGAAATAAAGCAAACCGAATCCAACAAAACAGAAAACGAGAACGAGAAGATAAAGTTGAATATTCACGCCGGATTCAGCCTTCGTCCATACGAAAAACATTATGCAGGCCGGAACACCGACCATAATCATAATCAGATTCTGGGTCAGGCTGTTGAGAACACTCATGGTAACGCCGGGTTTCCGTTTTCCTTCATCCAGATACATTATCCTTCCAACCATCTCTCCCACCCTGTTCGGGGTGAAAAATCCGGTAGAAAAACCTGCCAACACCGCTTTAATTGAAGATTTAAGATCGATCTTCTGCACACCTGAAACCAGCAGTTTCCACTTCAACGATTCCAGTAACAGGTTGACTGGCAACAACAATACAACAGCCGCCAACCATACAAATTGCGTCAAAGTCATTAGTTTCAAATGACTGAAAAGGGCGTCGTAATGTTCGTAAGTAACAAGGATATAAGTGAGATACGAAAAGGAAAGTATAACAGTCAACCACAACAACAACGACTTCCAGGCCACTAAAAGCAGCTTTTGTTGTGCGAAAGTAAGAAGTTTATTTCCTTTCATTTTGAGGTACTTAATCAGTTCGTCCTTTATGCTCCTTTGAGAGGATTAGGAGGTCTGAAAGTGAATTTCTTTTGCGAAAAGTAACTAAACAGAGTGGTAAAAATGGTGACTATCATTTTGGAAGGTGTCGGGAAAAAACCAGCTCCATCCACTAAAATCTTTAAGCCTACATAATTTAACAACAAGTTTGTCAACACCACCAGCGTGTAGCGGTACAACTGCACACTTCCCCGCAATTCGGAGCTTGTAAAAGTAACATATTTTTGAAGCAAAAATCCGGTGAAAGAGGAAACAGGGAATACAATCGCCAGGGTTGCAATATGTGAACTTAAAGTCACAAATCCCAGATGCATCATTTGTTTCTGGAGTACAAAATTGTAAACCAGAAAGTACAACAAAAGATCGAAAGCCATATTAGCAACTCCCGATACACCGTAGCGGAAAAACTGCAATGTCATGTATCTTCTGAAAGGAGGATAAAAAAAGTCGATGACCAGACTAATCCAATGGCCAATCGTTTCTAATAGTTTTCTCATAAAGTGTCTTCTTCTGCAACTACATCGGTTAATAAAACCGAAATAATAGGATAATCGAACAATTATAGTTACTTTTGTGAGCCTAAAAAAGGATTTCTGAACACAGTGCAAAGATACAATTTATGAATTGACAATACACAATTCACAATTGACATTTTTAGGTTTTGTTGATAATTAACCATAATTTCAACGAATTAAAGTGTAAATAAAGTACATGCTTCAAATATTTATCAAGTAAAATGCCCGACGACCACCCGAAATATGGCACAAGTAAAAGCAAAGAAATACTTGGGGCAACACTTCCTGAAGGATATGGAAGTGGCCCGTCATATCGCCGAGAGCCTGACGCTCGACGGTCGTACTGACGTACTTGAAATTGGCCCCGGAATGGGCGTGCTCACTCAGTTTCTGCTACAAAACCCCCTGATTGACCTTACTGCTGTTGAACTCGATACCGAATCGGTGGTTTATCTTCACCAGCATTATCCCGACTTACATGTTATCGAAGCTGATTTTTTGAAAATGGACCTGAAAAGTTATTTTCCTGGCAAATTCTGCATTATTGGTAACTTCCCCTATAATATCTCCAGTCAAATCTTCTTTAAAATGCTTGAGAACAAGGATTCGATTCCCTGTCTAGCCGGCATGATTCAAAAAGAAGTGGCTGAGCGCATTGCTGCACCCGCCGGAAGTAAAACCTACGGTATTTTGAGCGTGCTTATGCAGGCATATTACAAAATAGAATATCTATTCACCGTTCACGAACATGTTTTTGACCCCCCACCGAAGGTCAAATCGGCTGTTATTCGCTTTACGCGTAATGAAGTTTCGCAGATCGATTGTAACGATCAACTCTTCAAAACGGTGGTGAAAACAGCCTTCAACCAACGCCGCAAAACATTGCGGAATTCACTCAAGCCCCTGGTAGAAGCAGGAAATCCAATGTATACCGACGCGCTGTTTGATCTGCGCCCCGAGCGACTGGATGTAGCTGCATTTATTGATCTGACCAACCGGGTTGAGAAAGCACTTAAATAGTTATTTGCTGAAAGTTATTAGCGACAGCTAATTTCAGCAACTATTGGCGCTGCAACATTCATTTTAATTATTACGTTTAACCTTTGGGAAAGCACTTCCCTGCGGCCGGAATATTGATGAGACACGTGATGTGACTCTCTCCGACCGGTAAAAAATAGAAAGGAAACATTATCATGTCCGAATTAAAAATCTTTTACCATGAAGAAGGTAAAATCAAAATATCCAAGAACCTCGATACACTCAAAAAAGTAGATTTAAAAGAATTAATCTGGATCGACTTAAACGATGTATCGGAGCAAATTGAAGACAAACTCGAAGAATTCCTGAAAATATATATTCAGGAAGATGAAGAGATTGAAGAAATCGAGATGAGTTCGCGTTATATGCAAACCGATGACAGCATTGTTGCCAACTCCAACTTTTTACAGGAAAATTACACGGTGGAACCGGTTTCGTTTATTCTGAAAAATGGCATTCTGGTTTCGGTGCGTAATGTGGAACTGAAGTCTTTTTCAGAAACCATCAAGAAAATGTTTGCCAACACGAGCAATTTCATGAGCGGTTATCATGTATTGGTTACGCTGCTCGAAACGCGGGTTGAATACGATGCCGACATGATAGAAGACGCCACAGACCTGATTACCGGTTTAAGTAAGACTTTGAATACCGAAGACGATTTGGATCAGGACATACTGATCCGCATCAAGGACTTACAGGAGAAGGTGATGATCATCCGTCAAAATATTGTGGATAAACAGCGGGTAGTTTCGAATATGCTGAAGTGCAATTTTTTCCCGGAGGAACTGCTTCCGCGCCTCTCCATGATTATAAAAGATATCAACTCATTATTCGAATACACACGTTTCGGTTTCGACCGGTTGGACTATTTACAGGATACTTTCCTGGGTTTGGTAAACCTGCAACAGAATAAAATTATCAAAATATTTACGGTTGTTTCGGTTATCTTTATGCCACCAACGCTGATTGCCAGTATTTACGGGATGAATTTTAAACATATGCCTGAATTGGACTGGAAATTGGGTTATCCTCTTTCCATCATACTGATGGTTGTTTTCTCTGCAGCAGTTTTGTACTACTTCCGACGAAAAAAATGGTTGTGATTAGTCAGTAGTCGGTAGTTCTGAGTTAAGAGTAAGAAGTAAGTAGTCCTTAAATTCAGACCGAAACTTTGCTAAAAAAGATAATAATAATAATACAATGATTATTAGAAATATATAGCAATCTAATGTTCCTTTTAAAGTTTTTGTTTCATTAGAAATTACATAACACCTAAACCGGTTGAAATTATTCAACCGGTTTATTTATGGATTGATAATCCATTGAAGTATTGAAAAAATACAGATCTGATGTATAGTTGAGCCCGGTTGAACAGGGCATTTAGAAATACAACTATGATTCATATTGATTTAAGTTTAAAATGTTTGCAAAAAATTAATATATAATTTGATGATTTACAATTATATATTAACTATATTTGCAAAAAATATAATATAACAGTTTATCAGACCGATAAAACAAAAATTTTACTGATCGGAATTGCACGGTCAGACAAATAAATCAGTTGACAATTTAAAAATAAAAAAGTAGTATGGCGAAATCGCAAGAAAGCATTAACAAGAAAGAAAAAGAGACGAAACGGTTTAAGAAACAGAAAGATAAGGCACAAAAGAGTGAAGAGCGCAAGAAAAACTCACAAGGTGGCGGTCTGGAAAACATGATGGCTTATGTTGATGAATACGGAGTCGTAACAGACACCCCACCCGATCCAACAAAGAAGAAAGTGGTCATCAACGCAGATAGTATAGAAATCGGGGTTCCAAAGAGAAAAGACGACGACACTCCCGCTATTCGTAAAGGCAGAGTTGAATTTTTCAATGACTCAAAAGGCTTTGGTTTCATTAAAGAACTGGACACTCAGGAGAAATACTTTGTACACGTCAATGGTTTGATTGATGTAATCAAAGAAAACGACATGGTCACTTTTGAGCTTGAACGTGGTTTAAAAGGAATGAATGCCATCCGTGTAAAGAAGGTTTGATCTCCGAATAAGTCTTTACTGCCAGCATTTAGCTGAAAGGAAAACTAATTTTTGCCAACAAAACAAACTGCGTTTCACACAGTTTAGTTAATCCGTTGTGCTATGTATAAACGTGATATGCCATATATCTTCCCACCCGAACAAAACAATTCAGGTGAAGAAGAAAAAATAAAAAGCGGTAGGATATGAATAAAAAAATCATCATCATAAAACAACTGCCTTTTGTTATCAGCATATTCGCCATACTTGCCGTTATTTATGATCTCGGGTTTAATCATCAACCTGTTGAAAGGGAGCTGCTGCAATTATTGTATCTCTTTGCTATGTGTGTGGGAGTTTCATCTATCTCGGCCCGTTATTTTTTCAGAAAGACGCGCCCGAAATTAGACATTCTACCTTTCGACGCTTTTTTAGTACTCTTTATTCTGATCTTGATTTTTTTAGATGTTGAGTTGCTGTTTGAAAATCAGTTTTCATTTCTGCATTTTCTAAATGAAAGAGTATGGGTTTACCTTGCACTGTTTTTGATTTTCATACGTGAGCTGTCTTCCAGCGAGATCGATTTCAAGCGGATGACAATCAACCCTGCCCAACTATTTATTTTGAGTTTTTTATTCATTATTATAGTTGGCGGTGGAATGCTTTTATTACCAAATGCAACCTATACTGAAATTTCAATAATAGACGCCTTGTTTACCTCCACAAGTGCTGTTTGCGTCACAGGCCTGGTGGTTGTCGACACGGGAAGTTATTTCACTGAATTCGGGCAATATATCATTCTTTTACTGATACAGCTGGGTGGATTGGGGATAATGACTTTCACAAGTTATTTCAGCTATTTTTTCAAGGCGGGCTCTTCTTACGAAAATCAATTGCTGATGAGTGCAATGACCAATACCGGGAAAATCGGAGAAGTATTCAGCACCCTTAAAAGAATTATTATCATTACATTAATTATTGAAGGTCTTGGAGCGTTGCTTATATTTCACAGCCTCGACATTGCCAACATTCCCTCAATTTTTGATCGCATCTTTTTTTCTGTTTTCCATTCCATTTCCGGTTTTTGTAATGCAGGATTTTCTACTCTTCAAAACAGTTTTTATGAACCTGCGTACCGGTTCAACTACCCCCTTCATTTAATCATTGCATCACTCATCATTCTTGGAGGAATAGGATTTCCTATTGTATTCAATTTGTTGAGTTATATCAAGAACAATGTAAAAAATTTATTTTTCTATCTTTTTGACAGAAAACATCACATCAGTCTGCATCACATCATCAACGTAAATACGCGTATTGTTCTGGTAACTTCATTGATACTGACTATTGCAGGAACCATTTTGTTTTATGTATTTGAATATAATAATACATTAGCCGAACATGGTTTTTTTGGAAAGATAATTACCGCATTTTTTGGATCAGTAACAACGCGCACGGCAGGGTTTAATACGGTTGACAACTCGGTCATCGGCGTTCCTGCAATTATGATCATGCTTTTCCTGATGTGGGTCGGCGCCTCTCCGGGATCTACGGGTGGAGGTATCAAAACAAGTACACTGGCTATCGCTTTTCTCAACTTTATAAGTCTGGCTAAAGGAAAACCAAGTATTGAAGCCTTCAAACGCGAAATCTCACAGAAATCTGTCAACAGAGCCTTTGCCATTATCACGCTTTCCATCTTAGTAATTTTCATGGCCATATTTAGTATCAGTATATCTGATCCGGAAAAAGGATTATTAAATATAACCTTCGAATGTGTTTCGGCTTTTGGAACCGTGGGGTTAAGCAGGGGAATAACCGCCGGCATGAGCGACCCGGGTAAATTTGTTTTAATCTTAACCATGTTTATCGGAAGAGTCAGTATGTTGACAATATTTATCGCCTTATTCAAAAAACTGGCAAAACATGAATATCTTTATCCAAGTGAAGAAGTACTAATCAATTAAATTTCACAACTATGAAATACATAATTATCGGTCTCGGTAATTTCGGTTCGGCAATTGCAGAAAAGCTCACCAATCTGGGGCATGAGGTGATCGGTGTGGACCAACAAATGCAGAAAGTGGAAGCGGTAAAAGATAAAATAACTTATGCCATCTGCTTAAACAGCTCCGATCCACTCGCTATTGGCAGTTTACCCCTGAAGAATACCGACGTTGTAATTGTTTGCATTGGTGAAGATATAGCAGCCAATATCATGACCACAGCGCTGATGAAGAAGATGAATGTACCACGTTTAATAAGTCGCTCCGTATCGGCCTTACACGAGACCGTACTCGAAGCAATGGGGATTGAGGAGATCTTACGTCCGGAGGCTGAATCTGCCGAAAGATGGGTAAAGAAACTTACTTCCAGCCAGCTGATTGATTCTTTCGAATTATCAAAAGGATTTAGTATCATTGAGGTTACAGTACCCGAAAAATTTGTAGGCAAATCACTGGAACAAATAGCTTTGATAAAAAACTACAATGTACTTGTACTGACAACCATAAAAAAAACGATAGAAAAAAATGTGATCGGAATACCCCGCAAGGTATTAAATGTGCAGGGAGTTGTAACAGCTCAAACGATTTTCGAGAAAGGTGACATCATGGTGTTATATGGCAGTGACAAAGATATCCAAAAATTGCTTCAGGAATAAGACCTGAATAACAGAAAGAACCGGTTGGAGTAATTCAACCGGTTTTTTTATGCGGTGAAATCACTTCTATTGAACAACAAAAAAGGCTCAATAACGAACAAGGTGGGTAAATATCTTTAAATTACAAACACATAGCTACACATAGTCATACTCAGGGTCAATCTTGGAAACAAGACATTGAAATACATAGCTTTTATTTTTTCGCAAAAATAACAAAAGAAAGAGAAGCTTAATTGATCCATTTATAGGCAAATAATTCACCTGTTTTGTTATGTGTCCATTTCTTTATTGCAAATTGAACTAAAAATAATTACCCACCTTGTTCGTTATAGAGCCACAAAAAATCTATCATTTGACATTGTGAATGCGGATAATATTGAACTTTAATATATTTTTGTATGTTTAAATTTCAACTCAGGATAAAAATAAATCGGGAACAGACTTACTTCTTATCAGCATTGTCACTTCAATATAAAACAGAGAACTTAAAGATCTGCAAAATTGGGATTGAATTTCAATAAGGGAATAAGGGTTAAGACATTTTCTTATTCCTGGCAATTAATGGGAAAAATAAATAAATATGGGCTTTTAATTTGAAACATTATATTCCAATTACTGGATCCGCACCCTTGGTAGAAAATTGATTGCACCAATTCTCTTCCCTTATTTATCTGATAAAAATTTTGATTGATTACCCGCGAATTAAAAAGAGCTATATAAGAGATTACAACGAGTCATAATATATTTTGTCCGTAGCACATTATCTCAAAACAATGACGATATGAAATAATTTTGGTTACTTAAACCGCAAAATAACAAAGCATTATATTACAATATAAATTCTAAGTTTGTAGAATATTAAAACAGTCTCTGTTGTTTTACAAATACATTTTAACTACATTTGTAATCATACTAAAAAGCGAATAACATTGAAAGCAGATTGAAATCCTGCACCTGTTTGTTATAGAAGATTTAAAAATTGCCCATTGATCTGCTGTCAAAGGAATAACAGATCAACAATACAAAGCCAGACATAACAGAATGAGAATAACTAAATTATTTAAAGAGTTTTTTGACAGTGAAAAAGCAGGCGGAGTGACTCTGATTGCCTGCACAGTAATTTCGTTAATACTTGCGAATTCATACCTTGGAACAGACTATCATAATTTCTGGCATACACAATTAGCCGGACACAGTGTGATACATTGGGTAAATGACGGACTGATGACGTTCTTCTTTTTGCTGATCGGACTGGAATTGGAAAGAGAAATATATCAGGGTGAACTTTCAAATGTAAAAGACGCTTTACTGCCCATTTTCGGGGCCATGGGCGGAATGTTAGTACCGGCAGGGCTGTTCTTATTATTCAACATGGGGACAATGACGCAATCGGGAGCCGGAATTCCGATGGCTACTGACATTGCTTTTGCGTTGGGAATTTTAGCTCTTTTAGGCAAACGGGTGCCTACTTCATTGAAGGTGTTTTTGACGGCTTTAGCCGTGATTGACGACCTGGGAGCCATTATTATCATCGCCATTTTTTATACCAAAACATTGCTTTGGTCAAATTTATTAATTGCATTAAGCATCTTCGCTTTGCTGTTGGTATTCAACCGCCTAAAAATAAAAAGCTTAATCCCTTATTTAATTGGTGGTGTAGCAATGTGGTATTTTATGCTTCATTCGGGAGTTCACGCTACAATAACAGGGGTTTTACTGGCATTTGCGGTTCCGTTTGGCAACGGTGACGAAAAATCAACATCTTATATTTTACAAGATTATTTACACAAACCGGTTGCCTTTATCATTTTACCAATTTTCGCCTTAGCCAACACCGCCATAGTTCTTAGTACGGATATAGGGCAAACACTGACAGAGAATTACAGTATAGGAATTGCCCTTGGATTAATTGTGGGCAAACCCCTGGGTATTTTCCTGCTGACATTTTTGGCGGTATCATTCGGATTCTGTAAACTTCCCGAAGAGTTAAACTGGAAATCAATTTTAGGTGTAGGTTTTTTGGGCGGTATTGGATTTACAATGTCAATATTCATAACCCTGCTTGCTTTCGACAACGAAACCATCATTAACAACGCTAAATTTGTGATCCTGATTTCATCCCTGATAGCCGGAATCATCGGATTTTTGAGTCTGAAACTAATATTAAAAAAAGACACTGTTGAAGAATAATGATATTCAGGGTATAGTAGTTAATGGCCAATAGAGAATTAATAGTTTTTCTATTTTTTCAATTCAAAAAAAAAAGAACCGGTTGTAATTATTCAACAGGTTCTTTTTATTTTAAAAAGATTGTAAGCCGACCATAGATTATCACAATACAACATTACATTTACCCCCCTGATAAATTACCGCACTAAAGTTTAAAGGTAATTTCCAATATTATTTCCGAATTTCTATATCAAGATCTATGGATTATTATTCAAGAAATGTAAAAGAGTTTCAAAAAATAAAAATATTTTAAATGATTTATATTTAATAATTAACTACATTTGCATCTTCTGAAATATATTACTTTACCTGTAAATTACTTCAAAAGGATACTTTGTTGCATTGCGTCAGTTTTCATCGTGCATCATGCTTTTTTCAGAATTCCGGTTGTCAGCATTAATACACTCAATATTCAGATAATATTAAAAGAACATGAAACAGCTGCTGACAACTATCATTCTCTTTATTACTCCTCTTCTTTTTGCTCAACAGAACCTTGTACCGAATCCGGGCTTTGAAGATCATCAGGGCAATTGGGTCTCGCAGTGGGAACATGCTCCATCGCCTTTTTATCATTATACATCCTTAAAATCAGTTCCGCACTCGGGTAAATTCGCTATGGGACTTTGCATCTGGAAATATGATCCTACCGAATACTTTCAGATAAAACTTCATGAAAAGCTTGTAAAAGGCGCAAGCTATGAATTAAAGATGTATGTGAATTATGATCCCAACATAAAAGATTGTGTGAATGATTCGGTGAATGAAATGGGTTGCTATTTTTCGGATACGTCAATCTATCTGAAGAACAAGACACAGCTTTATTATAAACCCCATATTGTGATTCCGCTCGACAAAAATGCATTGTGGACTGAGAAAAAGGGAGGGTATACGGCAAACGGAAATGAGCATTATCTGATCATCGGGAAGTTCTTTGATGCTGTAGAAAATCCGATGGACTCCGCTTCAATGTTTTTAAGAAAATTGCAAAATCAGCGACTCGACAGCATTGAATCGGAACGGGAATCAAAAATAACAGCGCTGGATACCAGGATGCAAAGCCAATACGAAACAGATTTTATTGAATTTAATAAAATAAAAAGCAAAGCAAAAAAAGAGAAGAAAATGAAAGAATTCCGTTTAAACGTGTCTAAAATGGGATTAGAAATACGAAGTACTATTACTGCCATTGAGAAACAATATGTAATAGATCTGGCAAGTCAAAAAATGGATAATTACTGCAGGATAAGAATCAATATCGACGATATTACATTAACAAGAACGGATCAAAATATCAATACTACATTCACCGATACCATTGTTGCCGGCGAAATAATCCGTTTGAAAAATATATTCTTCGAAACAGATCAGTCGGAATTACTTGTTGCATCCTTCGAAGAGCTTGATAAACTTTTTCTTATGTTGCAGCAAAACGAAAGCATCAGAATTGAGATTTCAGGACATACCGACAACACCGGCAACGAAGGACACAACCAGCATCTTTCGAAGATGCGGGCGAATGCGGTGGTGTATTATTTAATTTCCAAAGGAATTGATAAAACAAGAATAACAGAGAATGGTTGCGGAAGCTCAAAACCAATAACTACTAATCGTACCACCGAAGGAAGAGCCGAAAACAGGCGGGTTGAGTTTAAAGTTTTAAAAGAATAAGTCCGGTTTTCGTAGTATTTAAATTTTCCAATTATCAAAAATTGCAGATATAGAATCAGCTGACTAGTGGAGTTCTGTAGATAATATATTTTGATCGGAATGTATTCCGGGTTTGAAAACAAAGATATTGAATCAGTTGTTAGAAGTTGAAAATGATTTTATTTGAGGCACAAATCGTAAGTTATTACTGACGCGTGACTTCAGAAAGATAAACTTTTTAATCATAACAGGCTATGGCAAAAAACAAGACAATGGAAACAGGTGAAAATGTGTTGGATTTTATCAATGCATTTGCTGATACTGAACAAAAGCGAAAAGACAGTTACGAATTGCTGGAGCTGATGCAACAAAATTCAGGTTATGAAGCCTACATGTGGGGACCAAGCATTATTGGATTTGGAAGCTATCATTACAAATACGATAGCGGACACGAGGGCGTAGCTCCACTTATTGGTTTTTCACCGCGCAAAGCAGCAATTTCTCTTTATGTATTTACCGGGCTCATAGAACATGAATTCTTATTGGAAGATCTTGGAAAATTTAAGATAGGAAAAGCATGTATTTATATCAAAAAACTTGCTGATATTGACAGGGAGAAGTTAGTAGCGCTTATAAATGAAACGATCAAATATCTAAAATTTAAATACGGGGAAAAATAAAACCGAAATTAAACGGGATTTTAAAGATTGAATGTGTTGACAATATGGGCACAATCACATTTAGGGTGGGTTATCTGTTATGTCGAAAAAAAAAAGAACATGCGTTTAGCGGATTAAAACGGATTTCAATTCCATCCCGATAGCTATCGGGATGGAATGATTTCCAGGATCAAACAGTTTTTTTTTCGAGATATACTGAAATGTTACATCTGCTTTTTATCATTATTTTCTATCCTGCAATAATTTAAATTTCAGTAGATTCTCTCCGGAAATCAAAATACGAAGTATTTTTTATCCGTTTTTTCATCCGCTCAATCTGCGTAAATCCGCGTTCTATTAATATCTTAATTCTATTATTAAATTTATAGTCACATACTTACTTCTTTAAGTCTTAAATAACATAGTGAGAAAAGTTCATATTTCATATTACCTATCTGAAACGTTATAGAGCCACAATAAGCTGCATCTGTTATTCTGCAGTAATGATATTGTCGACTATGTTTAATATCCGCCAAATTATTCTCCTGAGCAAGCTTTGCTCCTTTTCATCTTTTTCTCTTTCCAGCAGTAATGCTCCCGCTAATCCAACATTTAACTTAATCCACCCTTTCAGTACCCCGTTTTACAAAACACCTTTGACAATAAAAAATCAAAATCAATCCATCTCAGATTATTTCGTGCATTTTTTGCTTAGTGCAGTTCAAATTGTCAGAATTCCGATTCCTGAACATTAAAATTCTTATTGTATCATTTCTTTAACTTTTTTGAATAAACCCGTTGTAGACAGGTTTTAGAATGGGTTTGTCTTTTTATGGAAAATAATTTCCATTTTTTTCTAAAAATAATTAAATATTTTCATTGCAGTATGAAAACTATATATTATTTTTGCTGCCGTAATATCATATAGATGTAGTTATTAGGTGCTAAAATTGGTCTAGGTAGCCCACAACGTTCTTTTAAATATTATTTTAATGTGTGATATTTATATTGACATATATTCAGAAGATAAAAATAAGCAGTAACATCAGCTTGCTTTATTAATATATTTCCGGAAGTTAATGTATATTGATTTCAGTCGCAAAAAATTTCACAGACACAAAACGGACGCAAATCATCTCTCTGAAAATTTCACAGACACAAAACGGATGCAAATTATCTCTCTGAAAATTTCACAGACATAATTCGGAGGCAAATCATCTCTCTGAAAATTTCACAGACACAATTCGGAGGCAAATCATCTCTCTGAAATTTTCACAGACATAATTTGGATGCAATTCACCTCTCTGAAAATTTCACAGACACAATTCGGATGTAAATCATCTCTCTGAAAATTTCACAGACACAATTCGGAGGCAATTCATCCCGATGACTAAAATTTATCTTCTCAATTATATTTATTTTAGTTTAAAGTGAAACATTAAAACAGCGAATCGACAGTAAAAATATAGAATTCAGATTTATTTCCCGCGAATCTTCGATGTAAATGCCTGAAATTAAAATTAAAATATTCAGAATCTCTTACAAAATAAAGAAGATAATTGATAAAGCCATCTTATAATTCTAAAAACAGAACATTATACTTGACCCCATTCCTAAAATTGAAATAAATCAGATTAAAAAAAATATTTTCAAACACATAATTTTAAACTTATAAATTTTACAATAATGAAAAAGACAACATTTCTCTCATTGTACATTCTTCGTTTATCAGTTGTGAATGTTTTAGGACTTGTTACAACAAGTGTTGATTTAGCTGTTGCTATAAAAGATTCTTTGGGCGATATGGCTCAAATTGTGTTGAACCAATTGATTGCCAACTTAGAAAAGTTTGAGCCAATGGTGAACTATCCCCGCAAAAGTGAGCTCACCAACCAGGTCCAAAAGGCCAGAATTAACCGTAAAGAGATTTTTGCCGAGATTAAACGCATCGTGAAACTTCATTCTAAAGGTCGTGATGAAGAAAAGAAAGACGCGGCACAAGTTATCGACTTCTTTTTTGCCGGTTATTGGAATGTTATAAGCGAACCAATGAATACCATTTCGGGAGTTATTAACGGAATGATCTCAAGATATAAGGCGGATGCCGACTTACAGGCTGCAGCCAGGGTAATTGGTATCGACAAACTGATAATCGAATTTGAAGTTGCCAATAGCACCTTTGACAACCTGTATAAACTACGGTTGGCAGAGGATGCTGAACATGAAGCTTCGGCCAGCGACCAGAAAGCAACGGTATGCAAATCCTATGCAGAGTTCTGCACCGTGATAGAACAAGCTGTCAACTTTAATCCCAACCCGGAGGTTATAAAACTCTTCAAAAACATGGACGAACTGCGCAAAGTATATCGAAATCTGGTAACGAAAGAAAAAGAACCGGAAACAGACGAAAAGTTAAGAGCATAAATTCAATTCGAAAGCATATATTTTTTTTTCTGAAAAGCAGCATTTGTTGACCTCCCAAGACGAAGAAGTGGATAACAAATGCTGCTTTATATTCTACTTATTTTTTGAATACATTAAGAAGATTTTCTGAGCGACAAGGATTTAAAAATCATTTTCTTAAGCTATGAAAAATATAATTCTATACTTATTATCGCTGTTATCAGCATCGGTTTTAATTTTTTCATCCTGTAATAATGAGCTGGATTTACCAACTGTAACAACACCGGATGTGGGCAGACAACAGTGATTCGTATAGTCCATTCGCAGTACCCGAATCGGGCAATAAATAAGAAAAAAGTATCATATGAATTAAAGAGTAAAGAGTACATTATATTGAGATTTCATTTTTAAATGCATAGTATTCATTCAAAAAAAAATATGCGCTATGAAAAATCTTAAAATTAAATCGCTGAAAAAGATTATTTATCTGTTTTCATTTTCTGCAATTTTATTTGCTTCGTGTGATGCAGAAGGCGTGCATACGAATTATGTAGGAACATGGAGTGCTAAAGTTTTGGTACAGGAAAATGAAATTTTTATTGAATATAAAGACATTGTGACGCTTACAGAATACAGTTTTACGACTATAAAACAAATTTCAGTTGATGATAAATGGGTAAATTTAGTAAAATTGACAGGTTCATTTAAAGTCGCTGAAAATAAAATGACTTTCAATATTGCTGAAGCCGGTATCTCATCACTGAATCAACAATCGGGGAAACCTACCGGTGAAATCATCATGTATAAAAGTGAAACGGATGAATATAAATCTATTCTTGCTCAAAATGCCATTGCTACGTCTTATATTTCAGTATACAGTATAACCGAAAATCAATTGACACTAATGACTGATAAAAATGAAAATGGTGATTATACCGATGCAAATGAAACTGTTGTTTATACTAAACAATAAGTATTCGCGATTAGCCAATAAAATGTATTCAGACAATTTGTTGAAAGTATTCTATATCACAGGTATTAATAAAAACTTATTGATAAAACCACCCAGATCAGACTTCTTATTCAAATTAAAGATTTCCTGCTTTTGCCGGGGGATAAAAAAAACATATCACCAGAATGGTTTTGCCAAAAATATACGGATGATTATTCTGATTTAAAAAAGCATCCATTTGGATTAAGCCGGTAAATAGTATCATCTTCTTATTCAAATCAAAGCCGGAGTCAATAGAAAATTCAGAGTACAGGCAAAATTTCTTTATCTAAAAAATTAAATACTAACTTTTAAAGTAAATCCCCATGAAAAATCTAAAAACCAAATGCCTGAAAAAGTAGGTTTATCTGTTTGCAATTTTATCAATTTTAGTTACTTCGTGTAATGATAATTCTTTACATCCTTATGTGGGAACGTGGAGTGCTGTTGTTTCGGTTCCGGCAAGTGGTAATGAAATGGAATTAAAAGATGTCATTACTTTTACAGAAACCACTTTTACTGATGTTACACAATATTCGTACAACAATAAGTGGATAGATCTGACAAAATTTAAAGGGACAATAACCGTTACTGGCAATAAAATGTCATCCACTATTACTGAAGTTGGATTATCTTTGTACAGTTCACAAACAGGCATGCCGACTGGAGAGATTAATATGTATAAGGAAGGAAGCGTTGACATTGAAAGTATATTTTCCCTATCCGGCTTGCCAACATCTTACGAGTCGACATTTAGTGTTTCGGGCAGAAAAATGACATTGATGAGTGACAACAATGCCGATGGTGATTATACAGATGAAAATGAAACAATAGTTTATACAAAACTATAAGAAATAACCCATGTATCTATTTAATAATGCCGAATATTATTCTGCACACATTTGGTTTAAATAATTTCGATCCCTGTCACCGTTTTATTCAGGCATATCATTTTTTTAAGCTACTGAGATTATAAAATTCAAACCCCCAAAACACATATATAAATGAGAAATTTACTGATTCAAACATGGAAAATAATACTGTTAATATACAATTCAAGCGCACAGGATCTGACAAATAATAAATATTATGAGAATGGTCAGCTTGAGACTGAATACGTCGGGGAAAAAGGTAACCCTGAAGTAATTGTCAAATCATATTATCCTATCGGTATATTGAGAAGCGAGTTAATGTTCAAAAATGGCAAACAACATGGACTTTCTAAGACATATTATCAATCGGGTAATATCCAAAAAAAATTCAGAATGAAAGATGGCTTACACACAGACAAAATGGAGACTTATTATGAGAATGCACAATTATGGAAATTAGTCTTTTTTAAGAATGGAATGAAGAACGGGATATTTAATCTGTTTTACGAAAATGGCCAATTAGAAATTGATGGATATTTTAAAAATAATTTAGCTCATGGATACTATTCCTATTACAAAAAAAACGGAGAAATCCGGAAGAAAGGCGAATATTCCATGGGAGCTAAGACAGGCATATGGACAGAATATACTGATAAAAGTGTTACTGTTGAAAGTGTTTGTAAACCCGACAAAAAAAGAGAATGTAAAAAGACATAAGACCTTCCCATTATAATGGGACACTAATTTAATGAATTAGAAAACTACAAAAATATTATTTTATGGCATTCATTTCTACATCAAAATACATTCAGTTTTTTTCAATTGAGAGCAAAACTCAGGAGGAATTTTTGATTATTGCTATTGAGGCAGCTAAATTATTAGAATGGAAAATCAGAAACATAAGTGAGACAGGTTTTATTGTATATACCAGCTTTTCTTTGAACGCGTGGAGCGAAGCCTTCAAGTTGAAAATCAAGGATGGCATCGTCACTTTTAATAATGAACAGACAAAACAACAAATGGCAGATCCCTGGCAAAACAAGGTCAATATTAATAATTTTATTTCCACATACAACAAATTAAAAAACACTTTTACAGCAAAAGAATTAGAAATAATGTACGAAGAACAATACAAAACCTAATTGCTGAAGATAATGCCTTAAAACTAAATTAAATAACTTCAATTCCTGCCACCACTTTATTCTGATCTGTTTTTTTAAGCTATTGAAATTTTAAAAATTAAAACCCGAAAACTAACCTATATATGAGAAATATACTGATTCAAACATGGAGAATGATTCTGTTAATATACAACTCTAGTGCACAGGATCTGACAAATAAGGAATATTACGAGAATGGTCAGGTGGAGACTGAATACGTGTGCAAAAAAGGAAAACCTGAAGGAATTATCAGATCATATTATCCTACCGGTATATTGAGAAGCGAGTTAATGTGTAAAAATGGCAAACAGCACGGACTTTCAAAGACATATTATCAATCGGGCATGATACAAAAAGAATTTACAATGAAAGATGGCGTGCAATCGGACACAATGAAAATCTATCATGAGAATGGACAATTACGGGAATTATTCTTCTTTAAAAATGGAATGAAAAACGGGATATTCAAACTATTTTATGAAAATGGTCAATTAGAAATTGATGGATATGCAAAAAATAATTTAGCCCATGGATACCATACCTATTATAATGAAAACGGAGAAATCCGGAAAAAAGGGGAATATAACATGGGAGCTCAGACAGGTTTATGGACAGAATATACTGATACGAGTGTAACTATCGAAAATTATGGCAAATCCGGCAAATAAAGAAAATGTAAAACAGCAAAAAATTATTTCTTTATAACCATGACGCATACTTGATGAATTATAATATTTAATAAAATATTATCTTATGACATTCGGATCTACATCAGGACATATTCATTATTTTTCGGTTGAGGACATTACTCAGGAGAAATTTATGATTCTTGCTATTGAGGCAGCTAAAATATTAGACTGGAATGTAGGTTACATCAGTGAGACCGGCTATATCGTATTTACCAGATTCTCTATGAGTTCATGGAGCGAAGCCTTCAAGGTAAAAATCAAGGATGGCATGGTCACTTTAAAAAGTGAATGCACAAACGATCAAATGACTGACCCCGGGAAAAACAAGGACAATATTACTAATTTCATTTCCATATTCACCGATTTAAAAAACACTTTTACAGAAGAAGAATTAGCCCAAAAGTACGAAGAACTAAAACGAAACTTATTTGCTGAAGAAAACACCTTAAAACATCCGGTATCATCTACTAAAGAATATTTTGCCGGGTTATTTTCAATCTTCAAACCTTCTCAGGGCTATTTTATTACACCGGTAATTATATACCTGAATTTTGCTGTTTTTGCTTTAATGATTTTATCAGGGGTAAATGCGTTTTTCCCGGATAATGCAAGCTTAATAAAATGGGGTGCAAATTTCCGGCCGGTTACCCTGGATGGAGAATGGTGGCGATTGATTACAAATTGTTTTCTGCATATTGGCGGTTTTCATCTTTTGATGAATATGTATGCATTGATTTATGTTGGTTTGTTGTTGGAACCATATCTGGATAAAACGCGGTTCGCTGCAGCTTATCTGTTGACAGGCATTTCAGCCAGCATAGCCAGCTTGTGGTGGCACGATCTGACTATAAGTGCAGGTGCATCGGGAGCAATATTTGGCATGTATGGTGTTTTTCTGATTTTGTTGATGACAAACCTTATTGAAAAGACCGAAAGAAAGACTATTCTTATTAGCATTGTAATTTTTGTAGTGTACAATCTTATTTACGGAGTGAAAGGTGGGATAGATATTGCAGCACACCTGGGTGGATTGGTTAGCGGCCTGGTTATTGGCACTGCGTATATTCCCAGCCTGAAAAAGCCCGGTGAATTAAAACTGAAATACAACACGGTTGGTATGCTTTCGATAATTGTTTTAATCTCATCGGCCGTTATTTACAATCAGATGCCAAATGATTTCGTTAAATATGATCAGAAAATGAAAGAGTTTGTTGCTACAGAAGCCAAAGCGATAAATGTTTATAATTTGCCTGATAACAGCTCAGATGAAATAATACTTGCTGAAATTAAAAGGGGGATTTATTTTTGGAATGAAAACATCAAATTAGTCACCGGCCTTGAGCAATTGGATTTACCTGAGAAGTTACACGAAAGAAACAGGAAATTACTGCTGTATTGCGATTTGCAGATTAAGACTTTTGACTTAATTTACAAAGGAATAGAAGAAGATACAACTAAATATTTCCCGCAGATTGAAGCATATAACAACCAAATCGAATCTATCATCGAAGAATTGACAGGGGAAAGCTGAAAAATGAGTCCCAATAAATGATGTACAAAATAATTACCCGCTTATGTTTCCATACTTTCTTTTTCAATTGTCAAAAACAGGTTAGTTCGTGATAATAGACCTGTTTGTTTATTATCTCTCAAAAAACGTTGACCTGTCATCGTGCTTGCACAGGTCAGCGTCACAATGTTTGTTCACAATAGTTTTCTGAGAAAAACAAATGCTTTTTAAACTTAAATGCAACATTCTTTGTTACAACGTTAGCATGAAAGGAAAAGCATGAAATTCTATATTAAAAGATTTTGCCATAAACTCTTTTCTCAAATTTTTAAATTATTAATACAGAGAACAATAAAAACAGGCTGGTTCGTGAGAATCGGCCTGTTTGTTCCTCTGGAAATACAAATGTGTGAGATAAATTTAGAAAGTTGCACCAAATAGTAAACTTATGATTTTATTGGATAGAGGTGAATACGAAAAAGTTACTGAAGCATTACGGGCAGTGACGATCAACAATCTTTTTGCACGGTCTGTGCTTGAAAAGATAATCAAAGGATCTGTTTATGTAGATAACACGGAACACCCGGAAACTTTTTATATCAGTCATCCCTATGGCATGTCACTGCTGTTTGGCAAAACAGACCACGTTGACTTTAATGCCCGATTGCGTGATTATGCTTTAAATACTTTCAAAATCCGCGACAGATATGAATGGTTGCAGGTTTTTCCGGAAGCATGGAATCAAACTTTAGCTGAACTGTTTGCCGATAAAATGGTGAAATCGAAGGATAATACCGGCAAGGACAACAACAATAAGATAGAAGAAAACACCCGGGTAAATTTTAAATTCAACAGGGAGAAATACCTCGATTTCAAATCTAAAAACCCTCCAACTTCATATAAGATAGTCCGTACAAATAAAGAAATGTATGAAAACATGCAGGGAAGTGTCATACCAAAGTACTTCTGGCGCGATGCGGAACATTTTTGCAAAGATGGAACCGGTTTTAGTCTGATTTATAAAGACCGGGTGGACTCTACAGCTTATTCAGCATTTATCCTCGACAATAAACTGGAAATAGGTATAGAAACGATAGCCGATACGCGTGGAAAAGGATTTGCAGCATCTGCCTGCGCTGCGCTGATTGATTATTGTCTGGAGAATGATTATGAGCCTGTCTGGGCTTGCAAGTTAGAGAATGCAGCTTCTTATCATCTGGCACAAAAGCTTGGCTTTGAACCAACTTTTTATATTCCTTTTTACAGATTGATTATTTGATCGTAAAGACAGTCTCCCTATGCAAATAATTTACGGTCCACCCCGTCGAAATGCGTGATGATTTCATGCGGAAAGCGTTTGTAATTTTCGTTATACGAGTTCACAATATATATTTTTCCTGCTCCTGCCCTTTCTGCCGCTATGATTCCTGGGACTGAGTCTTCGAAAATAATGGTTTCGTGGGGTAATAAATCCAATTTTGCAGCCGCAACCTGAAAAACATCCGGATGTGGTTTTCCGGGATAAGTTCCATCGTTGTACGCCACCTTTTCTAAACTAAACCAACGATCGAGCTTCATGTTTTCGAAATAAAAATCTATGTTTTCGATGCCCGCCGATGTGGCAATGGTCATTGGAATGCCGGCATTGGAAAGATAACCGAATAAATCCTCCGCTCCCGGTGCAAAATGCAGGTCGTTGACACAAAGATCCCGATAAATCAGTTCCTTTTCCTGAGCCAACAAATCAGCTTCATTATCGGTAAGTTCGTTACTGAAAATGCCGCGCATAATATCCGGATTGGGTTTTCCATGAATCTTCACGCGTTTCTCTTCATCAGTCAATGTAACGCCATGTCTTTCCAGAAAAATATCAAATGCATCGTTGTGAAAGGCTGTGTCCCAGAAAATTGTTCCGTTAAAATCGAAGATTGCTGCTTTGAATGTCATTAATTCCACGTTTGAAGGGTTTGAAAAGTTTCGGGTTCTGTGTTTCGGGTTTGAAAAGTTTGACGTTTGAAAAGTTTCGAGTTCTGAGTTCTGAGTTCCGAGATCCCGGTTAGAAAGGTTTGATGTTTGAAGGGTTTGAAAAGTTATGAGTTCTGAGTTTTGAGTACCGAGTTCTGAGCTCCTTGGTCATTTGTCTTGGTTCATGGTTCATGGTTCTTGATTTTTGATTCTATCTACCATCTCCCGACTCAAAACTCAGAACTCAGAACTCAGAACTACCTACTAATAACCAGATTTCTTAACTCAACAGGCACACCTTCGTTTTGAAAACCAATATATCCTTTTTTTACAGTAAGTTCGGTGATGTAGTTCTGAAGTTCGCCGTTCACAAAGACTTTCAGTGTATTGTTTTTACAGATAATATGCATATTGTTCCAGATGCCCATGGGTTTTTCGTTTGAAGGTTGGAATTTCTTTACCGTAAACTTCACCGGATCTTTGCATTCTTTGGCCCATAAACCATTCATACAGATAATATCGCCCGTATCATTCGCTTTTTGTTGAACCTGATAACAAACCGGCCAAATGGTATCCTTAGGTTGAATATATACCAATACGCCACCATTTCCAAAAGATTTTGTCCAACGCCATTCGACTTTCATACTGAAGTTTGTATAAGTTCTTTTCGTACGCAAATAACCGCTTGAGAGTCCGGTTATATGTAAAACACCCTGATCCATTTTAAATACTTCAGCAGGTTTCAGCGTTTTATCTTTAATAACATACACCCATTTTGTGGCATTGGCTTCGGTGAAGTATGAATGCCTGTTTACCCTTTCTGTTTTCGGCCCCTGAGCAAAACTCATGATCGGGATCAGCAGAAAAAAGAAAGCAACGATAATATTTGACCTGGTTTTCATTTTTGTTTAATGGATTAATGATATAAACAGCTATTGTTTTTCTAAACAATCTGCATACAATTCATATAACTTCAAAAATAAGGAATAATTCTATTTTAGCTGAAGAATAATGATGTTATTGATGATATTTAAGAAAAAAAATCATTAGAACATGAGGGAAAAAATGAGAGTTAAGAGAATGACCGGAGACAGGAATACCAGCTGACTGATTGAAACCCAGCAAATCAGTTTACAATAAAAATAAAACCTTGAGTGTAAAAGGTTTTTATTCAGTGTTAGCGCTTGCAGTTGTTTCAAATTCATCGCCAGCAATTGCTCCTGATCGAAATTTAAACCTGCAATACCCCGGTCGGCATGACCTTTTCGAAAACCCCGGAAGATAGCGTATGGATGTTTCCAAAGTCCCCAGCCCATGGTCCAGAGTGGAAAGATAATAATGGGAAAATGTTTCCCGAAACCAGTAGAAATTTCCCACGAAGCGATAAACATCTCGCCTTTCCAGGTTGTGTCCTGCCCGTTGAGAATATGTTCCAGATCGTGGATATGCAGCATTTTTCTGCGCCACGAAAAATTAGGTAAAATCAACGTAAAAACCGGAAGCGGTATTTCAAAGGTCTTATCCTCGACCCCGCCGTTGGGCGGAATATTATATTTGAGATAAAATTGATTTAACTGTTCGCTTAAAGTCATGAAAGAGAATGAAAAATGGAAGAAAGTTGAGATTGTATAATCCTGAAACAACTTATTAAGAGTTTGGGAGAATAAGCTATGAGAAAATTACAAAGTTCTCATTAGTTTTTCATTATTAATTATCAGGTATTAATTAATCATTAATTTTTAATTTCCAAATCTTTTGCAGCGGCATAATCAAGATAAAAATCGGCAGCACCGGATTTAGAATAAACATGTGAAGCCGGGTAATTCTCGAAAACCGATTCCCGTTGAATAATTTGTCGTAAAATAGCAGCCTTGGAAGTACCGGTAACTAAGAAAATCACATTTTCGGCCTGCCGGATTGTTCTTCCGGTCAGCGTAATCCTTTTCTGTCCACTTACAGGATGAACACCAACACCTACAGCCAGTTCGGATTGCAACAAACTCATATCATCAGGAAAAATTGAAGCCGTATGACCGTCATCCCCCAGTCCCAAAAGCACTAGATCGAATTGTGGAAAGCCGTTTTGCATGGGCAATTCTTTTTCGAGTAAAGCCTGATAACGCAATGCTTCTTTCTCAGGATTCGCTTCGCCCTGCATACGGAAAATGTTTGCATCGGGGATGGGAACGTTTACCAACAAACTTTGATATGCCATACCAAAATTACTTTCGGCATGCGTGGGAGCCACACATCGCTCATCAACCCAAAAAAGGCGCAGAATATGCCATAGCATTCTGTCGGAGAATTCATTTGCCAGCAAAGTAAAAAGCAATTTTGGCGTATTTCCACCCGAAAGTGCAATATTGAAAGGAATTGACTGTTTGTTTTTCTCTTTTACATTCTTTAAAATCATTTCTGCCACTGCACGGGCTGTATCTTCGGGAGTTTCGTAAATATGAAGGTTGTTAGCCATTGAATTATTTGTTTATTTTTGTTGTACGGTTAGTAAAATGACTTAGAAATAAAAGATAAGATAAGGTAGAAAATGAATACAAAGATAATAACCAACGGAGAAATTCAATAAATTGTTGTTTCCTTTTTTCGGTTTTTTCATTTCAATCAGTTTTAAACTTCTTAAACGGAACGCGCCATTTTAATTGTTTATCGCCAAACAGGGCATTGGATTCATTTGGGCCCCAGGTATTGCATTCGTAAAAATACATGGGAATATCGGGATTGTTTTTCCATGCCTGAAGAATCGGATCTACAAATTTCCAGCTCGCTTTTACCGCGTCTGCACGTGCATATAGTGTTGAATCGCCGATCATACAATCCAGCAATAAACGTTCATAGGCTTCGGAAATCTTTTTTTCTGCCAGATCGGAATAATGAAAGGCCATATTCACATTTTGAACTTTATAACCAGCTCCGGGAATCTTCATACCGAAATCGACTGCCACACCAGCATCGGGATGGATACGTAAAATGATCATATTGGTAGACTGAGCTACACATCGTTGTTTGAATAGCTGATGCGGAGCGGGTTTCAGATGAATAATCACTTCGGTAACACGTTCGGGCAATTGCTTTCCTGTTCGGATATAGAAAGGAACATCGCCCCAGCGCCAGTTGTCAATAAAAACTTTCATGGCTACAAAAGTTTCGGTTTTTGAATTTGGCGCAACGTTTTGTTCCTGACGATAACCTTTTTGTAATTCACCATTAACTTCAGTTGCAATATATTGACCACGAACCACAAAATTGGGGATCTCCGCTGTTTTAATTGGTCGCAGGGCCTGCAAAACTTTTACCGTTTCGTTACGAATAGATTCGGAATCGAAAATAGATGGCGGTTCCATGGCGATAACTGCCAATACCTGCATCAAATGATTCTGAATCATATCCCGCATGGCACCCGAGGTATCGTAATATCCGCCACGACTTCCCACGCCAATTTTCTCGGCAGCGGTAATTTCAATCCGGTCAATGTATTTGCGATTCCAAATCGGTTCGAAAAACCCATTCGAAAAGCGGGTTACCATAATGTTCTGAACAGTTTCTTTTCCCAGATAATGGTCGATGCGGTAAATCTGATCTTCGTTAAAGCCACTGCGTAGTTTTGCATCAAGATCGATTGCTGTCTCATAGCTGTAACCGAAAGGTTTTTCCACAATAATACGTTTCCAGCCATCTTCCTGGGTATTTAATCCGCAGGTTACCAAATGAGCAGACACCACTTCGTACAGGAAAGGCGGTATTGAAAAATAATATATGATATTCTTCGGGATTTTCAGACTTTCCGAAAGTGTATCGATATAATTTTTCAAAGCACTAAAATCCTCTTCCTTTTGATTATTGACGGGTATATAGTATAAACGACCGAGAAAGTCAATCAACTTTTCCGGAAATGCAGTTGCGCCTCCTTTAGCGTACTGAAGCAAGGATTCACTTACGTCTTTACGGTTGGTTTCTTCATCTTTATCCTGACTTCCGGCCCCTATCAATATGAAATTTTCAGGTAATAAATCATCGAGATATAATTGAAAAATAGCGGGCAATAACTTCCGTTTTGCCAAGTCGCCATTAGAACCGAAAATTACCAGCATCTGGTTTTCGACGTTATTTTTCTTATTTGTTTTTTTTACTATTTCCATTAAGTACTAATTACACGAATTACACGAAAGTTACGTATTATACGAATTTTGAAACGAATTACACGAATTAAGAAGGTTGAATTTCAATCTCCTTTTTGATTGATAAACAACTGAAATGTGAAAACGTTCAGTTTTTTATAGTCGGTAGTATTGAGTTCTGAGTATTGAGTATTGAGTATTGAGAAAAAACATGGAGTCTGGAATGAAGAGTAAGGGCCAAGAACCAAGAATCAAAACAATAGACCTGGGTTTCACGAAACTCAGAACTCAGAACTCAGAACTCAGAACTTTTCAAACCTTTCAAACCTTTCAACACGAAACTCAGAACTCAGTACTCAGAACTCTTTAGAACCATTTCTTCCTTTTAAAATACCAAAACATGATCATGGTAATGATGATCATCACGCCCCACATGGCAAAATAACCGTAATGCCAGTCCTTTTCGGGTAAGTATACAAAATTGGTTCCATACACACCGACCAGAAAAGTAAGCGGAATGAAAATAACTGAAAAAACAGTGAGCACCCGCATGATTTCGTTCAGTTTGGTACTCATGGACGAATGGTAAATACTCAACTGGTCGTAAAGTATCTCGCGATAACTATCCGATAATTCAGTAGCTTCGTTGATATTATCCTGTAATTCTTTAAAGTGGATGTGGTTTTCGTCCTGTATAAAGTCCGATTCCATTTTTGCCAGATTGATGATCATTTCCTTAGCCGGCTTTATATGTTTACGCAAGAAATTAAGTTCCCTTTTAAAGGAATTGATGCTTTCCAACATCTCCTTTTTTGGTTCAAGGGTCATATCCTCTTCCAGACTTTCAATTTTATCTCCCAACATACCAATAACATAGATATAATTATCTACCACGACATCCAATAGTGCAAAAGCCAGATAATCGGGACCCGAAGTCCTGATTTTGTTTTTATGTTTGCGAATACGATCGCGTATGGGATCGAAAACATCTCCGGGTTCTTCCTGAAACGAAATCAATGTATTGTCAGTTATAATTAAACTTAGATTTTCTACGCTCAGATTATCGTCTTTCTCGTTGTATTGGAGCATATTAATGGTAGCAAAAATCCCATTTTCGAACTCCTGCACCTTAGGCCGGATGGAAGGATTCATTACATCCGACAAAATATTATTTTCAATCTGAAATATCTTTGCCAGATTTTCCATTAATTCTACATTATCAAGACCATCGACGTTTAGCCAACTTAAGGTTTTAGATTTCTTGAGCGATATAAGTTGTTCGTTTGATTTTACTTCTAATTCACGAACTTCTTCCAGGTCGAAATTCATGGCACGCAACATACTCTTCTCCGTTTTCTTTTGACCCCGGAAAATAAGAGCAAAAGGTGACAAGCCTATATGCTCTTTATTCTTTTTAATAAATCTGGACATATTGCAGTTTGTTTAAAATCTGTGTGTTGCAAAGATAGCAGTTTTTTTTGTTGTTCTACTTCAATATTTACTTTTTTATTTTAAAACAACTGATTCAAACACTTGATAAACAATAGCTAAGACAAATTAAAAACAATCTGTTTAACACGACTTTAAATTCAGACTCGACTCTGTACTTGTAATTAATAGATTATTCGAACTTTCATGTTTTTTACAATGAAAAAAACAGCTGAATTGAAAAATCAGGTCCGGCAATTTAGATACATCCTTATACTATGAATAAAATTGGGATCGCATTCATACGCGAAAACATAAATCATGAATGAATTATTCTGACGCTTTTTGTTCGGATGATAAACTAAAAGGGCTATTTTTGTATTAAACAGGTCAAATTTTCTCCCATAAAGAAAACAAATACTTTTTACACAACAAAAAGAAGTGAAAATCCCCCGTTAAAGGCTTTGCAATACTTAAAATCGAATGATCAAATACGAAAGTATGTTATAAAACATACTTTTGCAGCACTTTTTCCCGAAATCGCTTGGTTTGTGTTCAGAAAAGCTGTACTTTTGCATCGTGATTTTTTCATAGTATTAGATTTAAGGTTAACAAAGATTGGTAGTATGCCGTGAGGTACACTACCTTTCGCATTTTATAGAGGTTGCCTTCCGGCAATCTTTTCTTTGTTTGAAAATCAGCCATTAAAACAAACCACAATTGGATCAATAGAACATTTTATTTTCTTTATTATCAATACACTAACTTTTTTGTTGCATTAATTATTAGTCTTGTCAGGTAGAGATCGGGATGATGCTGACTAAACATTCAATCTTGCTTTTTGTATTATCCCTGTTTTTTTATTTCAACTAAATTGAAAGTCTGGTCTTCAAAAAATGAACTAAGATAATTTTGAAATGTTTTTAGTTCGATGCAGATATTACTGCTTATAGCAAATGCTTCAGTAAATTAAATATATCAATAACCGTAATTCAATAGCATATGAAAAAGATAGCTCTTATTGGTGCCAGCGGATTTGTAGGCTCGGCACTATTGAAAGAATCTCTGGATCGCGGGCATTCAGTGACAGCCATTGTTCGCCATCCGGAGAAAATAACGATAGAAAATCCCAACCTGCAAGTTAAGCAGGGAGATATAATGTCAGAAGAGGTTGTTGTAGACCTGGTTGCCGGAGTGGATGTGGTTATCAGTGCCTATAATCCGGGCTGGACAAATCCAAATATCGGAGAAGATACTACTAACGCGTATAAATCAATAATTGAAGGTGTAAAAAAAGCCGGAATTCCCCGTTTACTTATCGTTGGTGGTGCTGGCAGTTTATTCATTTCGCCGGATGTACGGATTATGGATACAGGTGTTATTCCTGAATCTTACATGTTTGCCGTAAAATCGTTGGCGGATGTATATTACGACTTACAAAAAAATGAAAAAGACCTTGACTGGGTATTTTTCAGCCCAGCGGTAAACATAGCCCCTGGAGAACGAACCGGGAAGTTTCGTCTGGGAAAGGATTTTTTAATTGTGGATGATAAAGGCGACAGCAATATTTCAGTTGAAGATTACGCTGTTGCCATGCTAAACGAGGTGGAATTGCCACAACATCATAAAGAACGATTCACAATTGGCTATTGATTCCTTCATTTACTGTTTTTGTAAAAGGTCATTCTGAATAAACCGGTTTGACCTTTTTTCTTTTCAATTCACTATATTTGCCTGAAAGCTAAAAAAAAACTACTTTTGCAACATAAATCCAATCAATACAATACAATGAACATTCTTCTCCTCGGTTCGGGTGGACGCGAACACGCGATGGCCTGGAAAATAGCGCAAAGCCCAAAACTCTCGAAACTTTTTGTTGCGCCCGGAAATCCCGGAACAGCCTCTGTTGCTACTAACTTAGCGATTGCAGCGGATGATTTTCCGAACATAAAGAAAGCAGTCGTCGAAAATAAAATCAATCTGGTAGTGGTTGGACCTGAAGTCCCGTTGGTAAAAGGAGTTGTAAACTTTTTCGCTGCCGATGCTGAATTAAAGGATATACCCGTAGTAGGTCCCGATATTGTTGGTGCCCAACTCGAAGGAAGCAAGGATTTTTCGAAACAATTTATGTTCCGGCACAACATCCCCACAGCAGGTTATCTCAGTGTAACCGCTGATAATATTTCCGAAGGAATTGCATTTCTGAAAAGCCACGAAGCTCCCTACGTTTTAAAAGCCGACGGACTGGCAGCAGGTAAAGGCGTGCTGATTCTGAATGACCTGGACGAAACCATCTCGGAACTAAAAGCCATGCTTGATGGTAAATTCGGAGCTGCAAGTAAAACAGTAGTCATCGAAGAATTTCTATCGGGTATTGAATGCTCGGTATTTGTCATCACCGATGGCAAGAACTACAAAATTCTGCCCGAAGCAAAAGATTATAAACGGATCGGCGTGGGTGAGACCGGATTGAACACCGGCGGTATGGGTGCAGTTTCGCCCGTTCCTTTTGCCGATGCGGAATTTATGCGCAAAGTGGAAGACCGCATTATTAAACCAACCGTTGACGGCTTAAACAGTGAAGGAATCGTGTACAAAGGTTTTATTTTCTTTGGCCTTATAAAAGTAAACGGAGAACCGGTTACCATAGAATATAATGCACGTCTGGGTGATCCGGAAACAGAAGTAGTCATGTTGCGTATCAAGAGCGATTTTGTTGACCTACTCGAAGGTGTTGCCAATGGGAATCTGAACGAAAAAACGATAGAAATTGATGAACGTTCTGCTGTAACTGTCATGTTAGTTGCCGGCGGATATCCTGAAGAATACAAAAAAGGAGATGTAATTACCGGATCGGATCAGGTTGAAGGAAGTATCGTTTTCCATGCCGGTACAGCACTGAAAGACGGAAAAATTGTCACCAACGGAGGGCGCGTTATGGCTGTCAGCTCATATGGCCAATCGAAAGCAGAAGCATTGGCAGTTTCTTTCGCCAACGCACAAAAAATACAATACCGGGGAAAATATTTCCGCAGTGATATCGGGTTTGATCTTTAAAAAAAACAAATTACACGAATTAAGTACGAATTACACTAATTAAAGCGAATTACACTAATTGAGAACCCGCATTGCAGAATTGCAAAGCGGGTTTTTGTATTTTATGTTTTAAGAGCCTTCAATAACAGAAAAGGGATGAATTCACGCGTTTTTCTGCTTTGTAAGTAAAAACACTTGCATAGTGACTTTTAATAGTCTATTTTTGTACTTGAATCATTAGAATCAACCTACTGAGTAAAGTTACAGCAGGTATTTGAATGTTTTTTATCAGTGATTTTATATGAAATACAGCACTGCAAATAATGGCAAAGATATTAGTAATTGATGACGAGCGCAGCATTCGCAACACGCTAAAAGATATTCTGGAGTTTGAAAAACATCAGGTTACCCTGGCGGAGAATGGAAAACAAGGTCTGGAAGCCGCACAAAATGCGATCTTCGATCTGATTTTTTCGGACATAAAAATGCCGGAAATGGACGGTATCGAGTTGCTGAGCCAGTTGATGGAAAAAGAAGTCGAGGCTCCTATCGTGATGATTTCCGGTCATGGGAATATTGAAACGGCTGTGGAATGCATTAAAAAAGGGGCGTTTGACTTTATTGAAAAGCCCATCGATTTAAACCGGTTGCTGATAACGGTTCGCAATGCCCTGGAAAGAAACAATCTGGTTACCGAAACCAAAACACTGAAAAAGAAAGTTGCGAAACGGCATCAAATGATCGGTGCTTCGCCGGCCATTGAAAAGGTTCGCATGATGATAGAACGGGTTGCACCTACCGATGCCCGTGTATTGATTACCGGCGATAACGGAACCGGGAAAGAAGTGGTTGCCCGGTTGCTTTTCGAACAAAGTAAACGAAATGAAGCACCTTATGTGGAAGTAAATTGTGCAGCCATACCTTCGGAGCTAATCGAAAGTGAGCTTTTCGGGCATGAGAAAGGTGCATTTACATCGGCGATCAAACAACGCATCGGGAAATTCGAACAGGCTGATGGGGGCACTATCTTTTTGGACGAAATCGGCGACATGAGTCTTTCAGCACAAACCAAAGTACTCCGCGTGTTGCAGGAAAGCGAGTTGACCCGCGTGGGCAGCGACAAAAGCATTAAAGTAAATGTTCGTGTACTGGCAGCAACCAATAAAAATCTGAAAAAAGAAATTGAAGCCGGCAATTTCCGTGAAGACTTATTCCATCGTTTGAATGTGATTCCGATTCAAGTACCCTGCCTGGACGAGCGCAAAGAGGATATTCCATTGCTGGTGACACATTTTTGTGAATTAATTTGCACCGAACAAGGCATACAACCTAAAATATTCGACGAGAAAGCCATTGAATCACTAAAAAGCCGTTCCTGGACAGGAAATATTCGCGAATTGCGAAACGTAGTGGAAAGGTTGATTATTCTGGGAAGTGCAAGCATTACCAAAGAAGATGTTGAACAATTTGCCTGATATCAGGAGAACAGGAAGCCATTAAAAGTACAAAAACAGATAGAAATCAATCAAGTACAACCGGCATGGATAAGGATCAAAAATCGAGTCTTAATTACCTGATTTCATCTGAAGAAGATGAACACTGGGGCTTAACAGTTACAACAGTGGGGCATCAAAAAATTGCCGGTAACGAAGCTTATCCACCCAGGAATCATCCCCGGGGATATTATTTTGATGTAGAGAAAGGACGTGTTCTGAATGAATATCAACTCCTTTACATCACCGATGGGAATGGCGTATTTACATTCGGGAATGAGGGATCGTCGTGTCTGATTACCGAAGGCAAGATGTTTTTCTTGATGCCGGGCGTATGGCACACCTACAAACCCATAGAAAATTCGGGCTGGACTGAATACTGGATTGGATTTAAAGGTGAGATCATCCGGAAAATTGTGGAAGAAGGATTCTTTTTAAACCAGGCTCCGGTTTTTAATATCGGTTTGAATGAGCGGATCGTAGATTTATACCTGAAAGCAATAGAAATTGCCAATGAAGAACGGGCCGGATTTCAGCAGGCACTTTCGGGAATAGTCATGCATATACTTGGCCTGATGTATTATCGTCACAAAACGCAGGATTTTGTAGACGAAGAGCTGATTCGAAAAATAAATAAGGCAAAAGTCATCATGCGGGAGTCAATTTTCGAAAAAATTACTGGTGAAGACATTGCGAAACGGATGAATGTGAGCTATTCCGGATTCCGGCGGGCTTTTAAAGAATTCACAGGTTCTTCACCTTCGCAGTATATGCTTGAGTTGAAACTGAATGAAGCCAAACTACAACTTTCGACCAGCACGAATTCGGTAAAACAGATTTCGTATAGCCTGAACTTCGAAAACCCCGATTATTTCCCCATTTTCTTTAAAAAAAGAACCGGTCTCACACCCATCGAGTACCGGAACAGCGTGCAGACAAAACCATAGTTTTGCGTTTCCGGTTTGAAAAGTTTGAAAGGTTTGAAAAGTTTGAAAAGTTTCGAGTTCTGAGTTCTGAGTTTTGAGTTCCTTACTACTTACTCCTTACTCAGAACTCCTTACTCAAAACTCAGAACTCCATACTCAGAACTCCTCATTTAAAGATCCCATTCAATATATTGGCCAGTTGCAATCCTGCACGGTAAAGCATTTCGTCCTGTTTATCCGCAAAAAAATACAGATAATGATAGTTGTTGGTGTCTGTGGTATCATAACCGTAAATTTCTGTGCGGATAGCATAACCGGCTTCAATGGATTGAAGTATGCTGTACTTTTTAATTGTTGACTTTTGCGGTTCAAACTTATCCTGTAAATACTGACTATATTCGGAATAGGACATCTTTTTTCCCTCAATAATATAACTGTCCCACAAAGCATGGAGATTGATGGTTTTACCAAACCAGTTCGTTTTCACCTTATTTCCACCCAGATCATCCAGTCTTCCCAGATGCATGGGTTGATGCAGATCACCCACGAAATGAACCAGAAACTTAAGTGCTTCCGCATTGGTTTTATCTTTTTTCAAACAGCTTGTCAACGAATCGATAGCATAAAACAGATGTTCGCCTTCCGCTTTCGGATGATCCAGCAACTGCTGTAAATCAGCTGTGGTCATACTGTCTTTCAGATTTTGATAATGCAACGGATAACTCTTATCATATTTTTTATCGCTGCGCACTTCATCAGCCCAGGTTGCCTGATAAATAATACCATGTTTTCCAAGCACTTTATCTACCTGAACAGTTGCTTTTTCAGTCAGATTATGATACGCAATATCTGCAATAATCCGGTGCCCGACAGCATCATAAGCCGACATGGAAATCGTTAAACAAGAGAACGAAAAAGCGAGAATTTGTTTGTATAGTTTCATATTTTTATTTGAGCTTTTATGATTTTTATTTATTGGTGGAACAAAGATAATAATTTATGGCAGTAATCGGAGTTGAAACCTGAACTTTACGCTATTATTCTACTTCGCGGCAGACAAATTGTTATTTAAAAACACTGTTCTTATTTAAAATTGCACGATGTTTTCAACCGCAGTTTATTTTTTAATGCTCACACCTGAATCTGAATTAATTATCATCCTGTCCTATCTTTTAAAAATTTCACTCTTGATTTAACACTAAATTTAGGTACCTTTGTGTCTTAATTTACCTAATTAAAAACGATATCCAATGAGCGGTTTTTTTGGTTGTATTTCAAAAGAGGATTGTGTAAATGATGTTTTTTACGGCACCGATTATCATTCACATTTAGGGACAAAAAGGGCAGGATTAGCATTTTTTTCCAAAGAAAAAGGATTCCAACGGGCAATACACAGTTTGGAAGACGGCTATTTCAGGAATAAATTTGAAAACGACATCAAGAACTTTTCGGGGAATAGCGGAATAGGTGTGATAAGCGATACCGAAGCACAACCAATAGTAGTGAACTCTCATTTGGGTCGTTTTGCCGTGGTTACAGTCTGCAAAATTGTAAATATCGATGAACTTGAATCTCATTTTCTGTCCAGACACTATACTTTCACCGAAACCAGTCTTGGCAGCGTTAATCCTACTGAATTAGTGTCCTTACTGATTGCCGAAGGGGAAGATTTTCTTTCGGGGATTCAGAACGTTTTTGATCATGTAAAAGGGTCCTGTTCGATGTTGATTTTAACCGAAGACGGAATTCTGGCTGCCCGGGATAAACTGGGTCGCACGCCCATTGTGATCGGGAAAAAGGAAAATGCCTTTGCAGCTGCTTTTGAGACCAGCGCTTTTTCAAATCTTAATTTTGAAATTGAAAAATTCATCGGACCGGGAGAAGTTGTCAGAATTACTGCTGACGGTTATGAGCAACTGCGCAAGCCCAATGAAAAAATGCAGATATGTTCCTTCCTTTGGGTTTATTATGGTTATCCCCCTTCCTTTTACGAAGGAATCAATGTAGATGAATGCCGTTACCGTTGTGGTGCCGCCCTGGCCAAGCATGATACAATCAGCGCTGACTTTGTAGCCGGGATTCCCGATTCCGGTATCGGACATGCCATGGGCTACAGCCACGCAACAGGTATACCACTTAAACGGCCCTATGCAAAATATACACCGACCTGGCCCCGCAGTTTTATGCCACAAAGCCAGAACATGCGTGAACTGGTGGCCAAGATGAAATTAATTCCAAATAAAGCCATTATTAAAGATAAGAGCGGTATTTTTCTCGATGACTCTATCGTACGGGGTACGCAATTGAAAGATAATGTACAGGATTTGCACCACGCAGGAATAAAAGAAGTGAATATGCGTATAGCCTGTCCTCCGCTTACTTATCCCTGTGAGTTTATAAATTTCAGTCGTTCACGTTCAAGTCTTGATCTGGCTACTTACCGTGCCGTAAAAAAGATTGAAAAAAGAGAAGGTGCCGATATGAAGGAATATTCGGACAGCAACAGCGAAAAATATAAAGCCATGGTTGAAACAATCAGAGAAGACCTAGGCCTAACCACGCTTACTTTCCAGAAACTCGAGGACCTGGTGGAAGCTATCGGACTTCCAAAAGAAAAACTATGTACCCATTGTTGGGATGGTTCGAGCTATTTTGAATAATTAGTTGAAAAAACAATATGATTATCAGCAGAGTGACCTAATAAATAGAAATATTGTCGTTGAGTTGGGTTTCTAAATTAAGGAATAGATTGCTGTTAATCACTGAAATATTCTGTTTTCGAAGTTTTTTAGTGCAAATAAAATCATAGTAAAACCTTAAAAACTCTTCTAAAAAACAGTTTGAGAAATTCCCCTTTAGGGGATAAATATCAATAGAAAAACCGGTGACAACTTAAGGATTCCCCGTAGGGGATAGATTTAATTCTATATTTATTAATTCCCTACGGGAAATTTATTTAGGTTGTTTTTTTTCTATTGCCATTGATTCCCTACGGGAAAATGCACAAAACTTATCTTTGAGTTTTTAAGCAAACCCGTAATTAAACATTACGAAGATTAGTCACATTTACAAACAAAAAAACCCTCATAAGCATTCACTTATGAGGATTTTTTATTTAAAAGGTTTTGATTTTACCTGACAGGTTTAATTACAAAACCATAGCTGTACTCTTTTGCTTCCAGACGGTATTCTTTATGAGGCAATGCACCCCAACTGTTGTCACCGCCCACGCCACGTTGAGCTAAATCGACAGAAAGAACCACTTCATTATTAGGGGTAATATCGTTGGTGTGACGGTATTTCTTCGACAATCCCGGATCGAAATCTTCAGGCCAGTTATTCAGCGCGCTGGCACTGATTGGTTGAAGTCCTTCGAAGCGCAATCCTTTGCCTTCGTTGTTGGTCAGTGTCAACCAGCGTAAATCAGTTTTATAACCATTTTCCTGCGGGCGTGTATAAGGCACATACTGATCAGCTACATTGCTGTTGTAAAGTCCAAGTTGCGAAGCAGTATTACGGTCGGAGTAGTTTTCCCATGGTCCGCGACCGTAGTAAGTGAAGTTATCGAACTCATTATTCAGGCTCATAATCATACCGAAACGCGGCATCTCCGGCAATTCATTTGCACCGGCTTTGTACGATACGTTAACGGTCAATGCTCCGTCGGCCGTCATGGTGTACGCAATCTGATAATCCGAGCTAACTTCTTTCAGAAACAAATCGGCAGTAATTACGGCTTTTCCATCTTCTTCTTTCACTGCAATATTTTTTACCGAAGTATTTTCACCGGCCATGCGCCAAACATTGGATTTGCGTTGCATATTATTTCCAAAGTCATTATCTGTTGGGGCACGCCAGAAGTTTGGAGTGGGTTTCGTATTGAAATACCATTTATCATCCACTTTATATCCACCCAGTAATCCGGATCTTTTATTTACAATAACAGAAATACCTGAAGCTTCGAGCGTGATATTATCTTTATTGTCCGATACTTTTACATTCCCTTTTGCCGGTGCAGCCTTTACAAAGTATTTGCCTTCGCTTAAATTAAACTGTTCGCGGGCTACTTCATGACCCTGTGGAACGACTTCCGAACCGTAACGGGTATAAGCGTATACATTCAACATATATTCCACACCTTCGGTAGCAGGGATTTCGGGCATTGCCAGTTGAACTTGTTTCTCCGAATCGGGTGACAGGTTCACATCGAATGTACCGGATTTAATTACTACCCCGTTTTTCAACACTTCATATCCGAATGTATAGTTTTGCAGGTTTGTATGATGCAGTTCGTTTGCAATCGTAATCAATCCTTTTTCAGCCTGAACAGCTTTAAAGTAGATATCCTGATAATATTTTTTTACTTCCAGCAAACCTGGTTTTGGTTTACGATCCGGCCATACAAGTCCATTGTGACAGAAATTATCATCATTCGTGTAGTTCTGGCTTCCCATATCTCCACCGTACGACCAATACTTACGTCCAACTTCGTCGGTCATTTCAAAACCCTGATCCACCCAGTCCCAGATAAAACCACCCTGAAGATTTTTACTTCCACGGATAATATCCCAGTATTCTTTGAAATTACCCGAACTGTTACCCATAGCGTGTGAGTATTCGCACATGATAAACGGACGAGTTACCTTCTCGCGGGCTGCGTAATCTTTCATATAACGAATGCCCGGATACATAGGACAAATGATATCGGTATTTTCTTTTTCGCCGGCCTGTTCGAATTGCACTAAACGGGTTTTGTCACGTTCTTTGATCCATTTGTAGGTTTTCATAAACACATCGCCATTGCTGGCTTCGTTCCCGAGTGACCATAAAATTACAGCCGGATCGTTTTTGTCACGTTCCACCAGGCTGATGGTTCTGTCCATGTGGGCAGCATCCCATTCGGCATGAAAGGCCATATTTTCTTTTCCGTAACCCATACCGTGACTTTCGATATTGGCTTCATCAACGAGATAAATTCCGTATTTATTACAAAGTTTCACCCAGTCAACATTGTTAGGATAATGACTGCAGCGAACCGCGTTGACATTGTGTTGTTTCATCGCGCGGATGTCATTCATCATCATTGCTTTATCCTGATAATGACCTGTAACCGGATTGTGTTCGTGTATATTTACACCGTGAACCATAATACGTTTTCCATTGACAAGCAGTTGACCATTTTTCAATTCCACTTTGCGGAATCCGATTTTGGTGGCAACTGTTTCGATAAACTGCCCGTTTTCGTCTTTAAGTGTCAACAACAAGGAATAGAGGTAAGGAGTCTCGTTACTCCATAAGTTTGGAGAAGTAACACTTTTACTGAATGTAGTTTCTTTTTTTCCTTTGCCGGGAGCATTAATTTTCATCGTCTGATTAAAAATTTCTTTTCCGTCTGCATCAACCAACGAAGCTTCCACCTGACCGGTTTTAGCTGATTTGTTGTAGTTGTTGAGTATGATATCAACAGACAAGGATCCATTTTTATAATTTCCATCCAGGTCGGGACGGGCAAAGAAATCAGCAACACGCAGATTGGCAGTACTGTAAAGATATACATTGCGGTCGATACCTGACAAACGCCAGAAGTCCTGATCTTCGAGGTAAGAACCATCACTCCAGCGATAAACTTCAACTGCCACCAGGTTTTTACCGGGTTTCACATATTCAGTAATATCAAATTCCGAAGGGCTCTTGGTATTTTCGGTATATCCTACTTTCTCACCGTTAACCCAAATATACATGGCAGAAGTACCCGCCTCGAAATGGATAAAAACGCGGCGGTTGTTCCAGTTGGCAGGAATGTCAATATAACGGCGGTATGAACCAACCGGATTATCGGAATGATCGATATAAGGCGGGTTTTTAGGAAAGGGATAAGTAGCATTGGTATAAATCGGGATACCATAACCTTTCAGTTCCCAGTTCGAAGGGACTGATATTTCTTTCCAGTTTGTAACGTTGTAATCTTTTTTAAAGAAATCTTTCGGACGCTGATCGGGTGTTGGTGACCAGTTAAATTTCCAGTTTCCGTTTAGGGAACAAAACCAGGGAGAGCTTTCGTAAATGTCGGCAACAGCTGAATGTTTATCGGCAAAAGGCAGAAAAGTAGCCCGTGCCGGTTCGCGATTAATCTGAAAAACAGCGGGATTTTCCCAGTCGTTTACAGTGGCATCCTTTTGCGCAAAACCCGGGAGTAGTAATGCTGCAAATAAACCGCCTAAAATAAGTCTTTTTTTCATGTGGTGTTTTTATTATGGTTGTTATTAATTTTTATTTTAAACCTTTTGGAGTGCGTAGCACCCAAAAGAGTTTATTGGTAAAAAGCCTAAAACTCTCAAAGGTGCTTCGCACGCTTTGAGGTTTTATTACACAGCTTTGAGGTTATTTCGCAGACTTTGAGGTTTGAATCTCACCGCTTTTAATATCCGGGCTTATTTCATCCACCCACTTCAATTCCATGGTACTGTCATTTTTAAACGTCAAAGGTAAGAAAATATACTTTGAATTTGAATATTTTTTTCCATCCCAACGATCGCCAATATAAAGATAACTTGTCCTTTTTTTACCTTCAATTGGTAAGATAAAAGTGGACTGCGAATCAAAAGTAGTTGGATCACCAATATCCATCAGATCGGACCAAGGCCCTTTGATTGATTTTGCGTAGGCGTATTTGGCCTGATTGGGCGCCCAACCCGTGCAACCGGAAGTCATCAGGAAATAATAATCACCCCGTTTTACCAAAGCCGGTGCTTCGCGGTGTCCGCCCGGCCAGAGCGTAGCAATCTGTTCCTTTGCGTCCAGGTAATCGTCGGTGAGTTTGTACTGTATCATGTCATAATTCTCGCGCGCTGCCGAGAAGAAGTATGCAGTTCCGTCTGCTTCTTTATAAAGTGTACAATCGCGGGACATATTTTCGAACGGACGGAAACTCTTGAGGAAGGTAAACGGTTTTTCAATATCGGAAGAATATGCCACAGCAGCCCGGGCATAGCTATAATCGCGACCATATTCGTAGTGCATCCACATCACGAATTGTTTTGTTTTTTCGTTGTAAATCACTTTCGGGCGTTCGATATTGGCCTTGTCGAGTTCAGCATGCGATTGACGGGTCAATAAATCAGCACGGAATTCCCAGTTCATCAGGTCTTTCGAGCGATAACAGGACACAAAGACTCCGTCTTTCCGGTTTTCACCTATCCAGTAATAATACCCATCCACTTTCAGCATTCCACCGCCGTGTGCATTGATCAGGTTTCCCTGCGTGTCGGTAAAATCCGCACCATTGGTGATGCTTGTTTTAATCGAAGGGGTTTGAGCCTGCGCATTTAATCCGGTAAGGAATAAGCAAGCTGTCAGCAGAACAAAGAGTTGCAGAAATGATTTTGATTTTTGCAGCGGTTTCATATTATTTTTGTTTTAATGAAAAATTCATGGTATTTGAAAGAAAAAGAATAGAACCTGCCTGCGGCAGGCAGGCGCGGATTTACGCAGATCAAGCGGATAAAAAAAAACGGATAGAAAATACTTCGTATTTTGATTTTAAATTATAATCTATTAAATATGTTCTTATTACAAGAAAAAAATTGATAACATTATGATGTAACATTTCAATGTATATAGAAAAAAAAGTTGTTTCTTCTTGAAAATCATTCCATCCCGATAGCTATCGGGATGGAATTTAAATCCGTTTTTATCCGCTAAATCCGTGTAAATCCGCGCCTGCCTACCGCAGGCAGGTTCTATTTTCTTTTGTCACGGATTAAAACGAAAAATTCTGGTTTGTATTTTTTGCCGGGAATACGGAAGCAGAAACGGCCCGATAAATCCATTCCTGAATTAAGCTGTAAAATTAGAGATTATACATCAAGCGGAGGTATAGAATACGTTCAATAAGGTGCGAAAAAACTCCAAATAGCAATTCTTTTAGCATAAAATCCAGGACTGTGATTTATGCAGAAAGATGAAAGTGAAATATTTTGAAACAGATAAACCTGATTTTGAAAATTTTGAGATAAGGGATTTCATACACCCGTTTATAACAGAAATGATTACTCCCGGACACTGAAGACTTAAAAAATTGGTTCTTGAAATAAATGTTCCTTTTTTTTCCTCAATGGGAATACGGTGAACTAAAAAATCACTAAATTTGGAGTCTGATAATAAATTTTGAGAAATAAAATATTAAAGCGTAAAATGAAAGATTCAAATCGCATTGGTTTTGACAATGAGAAATACCTTCAGGAGCAGACAACTGCTATACTTGAAAGAGTGAGCAGGTTTAATGATAAGCTTTACCTGGAACTTGGGGGTAAAATTTTGTATGATTATCATGCGGCGAGAGTATTGCCCGGGTTTGATCCGAATGTCAAGATGCGACTTTTGCAGTTGTTGAAAGACAAAATTGATGTCATCATGTGCATTTACGCAGGTGATATTGAAAGGAATAAAATCAGGGCCGATTTTGGAATTACCTATGATGTGGACGCGTTGAAAAGCATAGATGACCTAAAGTGGTTTGGGATCCATGTGGCCGGTGTGGTGATTACCCGCTATCAGGAGCAACCGGGAGCAACAGCCTTTAAAAACAAACTGGAGTCAAAGGGCATCAAGGTTTATTTGCATTATCCCACAAAAGGATATCCTACCGATGTCGACCAGATTGTAAGCGATGAAGGGTATGGTGCTAACGAATATATCAAGACCACAAGACCCATTGTTGTGGTTACGGGACCCGGACCGGGCAGCGGTAAACTGGGAACATGCCTTTGTAATCTGTACCACGAGTATAAAAAGGGAATTAAGGCGGGCTATGCCAAATTTGAAACTTTTCCGATCTGGGATCTGCCGCTCAATCATATGGTAAATATTGCCTATGAAGCTGCCACGGCCGATCTGAGGGATGAAAATCTTATTGATACCCATCATTTGGAAGCCTATGGTTTGGAAGTTGTCAATTATAACCGGGACATAGAGGCATTCAATCTGCTTAAAAGAATTCTTGAAAAAATAACCGGCGGAGCATCCATGTATCAGTCACCGACGGATATGGGCGTTAACAGGGCCAGTGCCGGCATAGTGGATGACGGTATCGTCACGGAAGCGGCTTATCAGGAAATTATCAGGAGATATTTCAAGAGTGCGGCCGAATATGCTATGGGTCTCACCGACAAGGGAACCGTGGAGCGATCTGTTGAAATCATAAATAAAGTAGGTGCCAAAGCAGAAGACCGTAAAGTAGTTTTGCCAGCACGGGAAGCGTCGAAAGATGCTGTGGAATGTGGAAAAGGCTATGGTGGAATCTTTTGCGGATCGGCTATTGAATTGCACGACGGGAAAATCATTACCGGCAAAAATTCTCAACTATTGCATGCCTCCTCCAGTCTGATTTTGAATGCCACCAAATACCTGGCCGGTTTTCCCGACAGCATGACCCTGTTGCCCGAAAGCATTATTGATTCGGTCACCCATTTGAAAAAAGACATATTGAATGGAAAAAAAGTCAGTCTCGATGTGGAAGAAACCCTGATAGCTTTGGCGATCAGCGCCATATCCAATCCGGCAGCGAAAATGGCGCTGGAAAAACTCACCGAATTACGTGGTTGCGAGGTACATTCAACCCATATACCAACCCCGGGTGATGAAGCAGGATTCCGGAAATTAAAAGTAAACCTGACCTGCGATCCCGAATTTTCGAGTAAGCGGCTTTTTATCAGCGAATAGTTCCAAGTGATAAAAAAGCACCTCGCAATTTGATAAACAGACCCTGAAATATAGTCAGGTCTTATTTTTAAAAAGGGTAGAAGCTGCATGCTACATGCAGGTTCTACCCTTTTTTATTTTCAGATAATTTTCCGGTATTATTTATATCAAATGGCTCTATTCTAAAACGCGGTTGACAGTTTATGTATTCAAAGAAACACTTTATTTTCCCCTGTTAATCAGAATAGAACCTACCTACCGTAGGCAGGCGCGGATATACGCTGATTTAGCGGATTATCCTGATAGCTATCGGGACGGATAAGAAATTTACTTCGTAAATTGATCTTAGCTGCTTTCATCGTTTGTAAACATTCATAAATCTTTTCTCCCCTTCCTTTGTAACGAGGGGGGTGCTGGATAAAAAGTTATTTTTATATTGCATCCATTTCACCGCCCCAAACCCCTCCCGCCAAATCGGGATAAATTGCGGGGATTTTAAAATGTTTCGTCTCCTAAAACCTTACATCATTGAGCTGAATTATATTATCCCAATCTAATTCACCTTAAGGGGTTAAGGGTGATTTTTTTTCTTATTCCCCTTTAGGGCGGATAATCATATTCTTTTATCTTCTTTCAACGCAAAATAACACATCAATATCCCAAAATTCACCAATCGCGTTTGTTAAAATCGCCCCTTTTTGGAGATGAAAAATTTGCCGTACAGGTATTTTTTTTAGCGCCGCAAAATCACCGCTGGAAATCAATGATTTATAAAATTGTTTTTTCGTACGCGTACAGGTATTTTTTTTGGTAATTTGAAAAAGCATTCTTAACTTTGGGAGCAGCATATGTAAAATTTAGTTGAAACTATCTTATTCTCTGAATTCAGACTAATAATATATGGAATGATGCAAAAAAATATTACAAAGCATATGATAGAAATGCATAGCTGTTGTCAAAGAAATAATGTTGACCGGTAAAATTGCAGCTAACAGATGAATTAAAAAATATTGCTCCGAAAAACTGCGGAAAGCATTTCAATCGGAAAATCAGTTCTCCGAAAAACTGCGGAAGGCATTTCAATCGGAAAATATTGCTCCGAAAAACTGCGGAAGGCATTTCAATCGGAAATTAATGCTCCGAAAAACTGCGGAAGGCATTTCAATCGGAAAATATTGCTCCGAAAAACTGGGGAAACCATTTCAATCGGAAATTAATGCTCCGAAAAACTGCGGAAAGCATTTCAATCGGAAAATATTGCTCCGAAAAACTGCGGAAAGCATTTCAATCGGAAAATTATTGTTCCGAAAAACTGGGGAAAGCATTTCAATCGGAAAATTATGCTCCGAAAAACTGTGGAAGGCATTTCAATCGGAAAAATATTGATCCGCAGAATTGCAGATAACAGAAAAGAAAGGATAGCAGCATGCCTTAAAAATTTAATTATAAGTCATAAAATCAATAATATCAGTAAATTAAAAATGTGTTTTTTAAAATAGAATATTAATTTAAAACAGAAAGAAGTATGATTACAACAGTAAATTTTTCGTATTTTCCAGGGAATGAACTTCAGACTTTTGGTATGAGAACTTATACCACTGTTGATGCCAAGAAATCGGATTTCCCTGATGTTGTTCCTTTCCTGAACAACCTGAAAGTAAAATTAAATGTGTTTCTAAGCGCCCAGGAGCGGGAATCAAGAAACCCGGCTACGAAACTTCAGGAAGTGAAAGATGAGGGTCGTAACAATTCCTTCCTTTCATTACGTTCGCATGCTGTATCGGCATCTTTGCGTCCCATAGAAGGATGGAAAAATGCAGGGGAAACAATTTTGGGTGTATTTCGCAAACATGACTGGAGTGCTTATCGTTTGGGTTATAAAGCCAAATCGGGTGTGATTAACAACATTATTTCCGAAATCCGGACTAAATATGCTACCGAACTGGCATTGATTGGCGGGACTGTTTTGTTGGATGAACTGGAGATGGCACAAAATGAATTTGAAGCTGCTGCCAAACAGTTTGTGGAAGTTGCTACCACCAACGAACCAACAGTGGCCGAAGCAAGACCTGAACTTATTGCTGCACTTAGGGCATTATTTCAGTTTGTCGGACTGCAACAAATCGCAACACCTTCGGAAAATCTGACGGCACTGATCAACACCCTGAACGAGCTAATCAATACTTCCATCAGCACGCTCAAGGCTTCGGATACCCGGTCGGAAAATCAAAAAAAAGCAAACGATCCGAATACAGGAACACCGGCAATCTGAGAAGCTCCGATACCAAAGTAGAAAACCGGTTTGAATTTTTGCGCTAAAAAGAAACCTCAGGATATTCGTCCTGAGGTTTTTTATATTGTGCGCAAAAAGTTAAACTATTCGGTGAATCCGTGGGTTTCCGGGCATATTAAACTACTAATCGGGCGAGGATGTTAATTTTAAATTCAAATAAATGCCTAATAACAGAAAATAATATGTATTTTTGGAGACGAATAAAATTAACAGAATTCGGGTTGACACAATTACTACTTTTAAGCGGGTATATACGCTATTGCTGTTATTAATTATATAGCGGATATATCATCGGTTGACTGTTCATTCAGGAATTAGAAGAGTTCATATATCTATGTTAGCAGCAAGCCAAAAAAAAAAGACAGCCTAGCCGTGAAATTGAACTTTAGCAAAACTGACAAAGAACGAAAAAGATATAACCCAACGCATCCAAAGCCCACCCACCACCCGAATGAGAAATTGACATAAAAAAACTATCTTTGCAAATAGTAATCACGAACAAATATCAAACTAATAATGACTGACAATTTAGAACTCGAAAAGACCCTTTGGCAAGCAGCCGACAAACTACGCAATAATATGGATGCGGCTGAATACAAACACGTTGTATTGGGTTTGATATTCCTGAAATATATCTCTGATGCTTTTGATGAACTTTACCAGCAATTAGAAGCAGAAAAAGCCCAAACCGGAGCTGACCCCGAAGACAAAGACGAATATACAGCGGAACGTGTTTTTTATGTCCCGCCTTCCGCACGTTGGAAATGGCTACAAGGTAGAGCTAAATTACCTACCATTGGCAAAGACATTGACGATGCAATGGATTCAATTGAAAAAGACAATGCTTCATTGAAAGGAGTTTTACCAAAAGATTATGCCCGACCAGCTTTAGATAAACAACGATTGGGTGAATTGATTGACTTAATTGGCTCTATCACTTTGAGTAAAGGCGGAAACGGTAAAGGAAAAGATGTGTTGGGATTTGTATTTGAATACTTTTTGGGACAGTTTGCGGATGCCGAAGGTAAAAAAGGTGGACAGTTTTACACACCACAAAGCATTGTAAAAATCCTTGTTGACATGCTTGCACCAGAACCTGAGAAGCGAGTGTATGACGGTTGTTGTGGTAGTGGTGGTATGTTTGTACAAAGCGAACGGTTTATTGAAATGCACGAACATCGCAAAGGCAAAATTTCTATTTTCGGACAAGAAAGCAACCCAACGACTCACAAACTAGCAAAGATGAATTTAGCTATTCGTGGAATTGATGCTAAAATTGAGTTGGGCGACACTTTGATGAACGACAAATTTCCTGAACTAAAAGTAGATTACGTAATTGCAAATCCTCCCTTTAATGTGAGTGATTATAACATTAATAAAACCGAAACACACAAATGGAAATACGGAATTCCGCCAACAGGAAATGCTAATTATGCTTGGTTGCAGCACTTTATTAGCAAATTAGCTCCTTACGGTACAGCTGGAGTTGTTTTGGCAAATGGCAGTATGAGCTCTGGAATAGCCACAGAAGGACAAATCAGAAAAGATTTGATTGAAAATGATTTGATTGATTGTATGGTGGCTTTACCATCACAACTATTTTACAATACACAGATTCCTGCTTGTTTGTGGTTTTTAGCAAGAAACAAAACGGAAACTACAAAATTCAGAAACCGAACTCATGAAATTCTGTTTATTGATGCACGTGAATTGGGCACAATGATTAGCCGTAAACAAAAGGAATTGACCGAAATTGATATTGATATAATTGCTAACACTTATCATACTTGGCGTAACAAAGCTCCTGAAGGTGGCGTATGGTTATATAAAAATATACCTGCTTTTTGTAAATCTGCAAGCATACAAGATGTACGTAAAAACAATTATATTCTGACACCAGGGAGTTATATTGACTTTAAGGAAGTAGAAGAAGATGGAGTTGTATTTGATGATAAAATGAAACATCTAATATCATTACTCAAAGAACAAATGCAAAAAGCGTCTATTCTTGATGCATCAATCAAAGAAAATCTAATAAAAATAGGTTATCAACTCTAAACATGACTAATAATAGATTTAAGTTATGGGGAGGTTTAAAAGAAATACAGGAAAGAATAATAAGAATAAATTATTAATGCCAGCTGTAGCAATGAAAAAAAAAGAAGTTGAAACTGCTGTTATAAAACCGAATATAACAAACAGGCTTAAAACATTAATAGTTTTTGATACTAATGTTTTGCGTGATATGTTGGGCAAGGAAGTTATATATAATTCCTTTACTTTTGGGAAATCTTATAATGACCTGAATTCTTTTATCACTGAAAATGGTCTAGAAGAATTCGTAATGCTTTCAGTTTCAACAATGGTTATTGAAGAACTCAAGAACCAAAAGAAAAGAGCCTATAAACAAGACATAGCTGATTTAAAAGAAATTGTAAAACGACTTGAAGGCTTACCACATATTCCTGAAAACTCTATTCCGATTCCAGATGAAGATTTTGATTGTGCTACTTTCATTGAGCAAAACGCAGCTAACTATATTGCCGAAAACAATATAAATACATTGTTTTACAAGGACGAACACGCTTCTTCCATTTTGAAAAACATGGTTCAAAAAGTAGTGAGTTCTGATAAACCAAAATCACCCTTTGCAATTTCAGGACCATACAAAGATGCTGGCTTTAAAGACGGAATTATTTGGGAAACTCTTATGCATTTTGACCGTGTATTAGAATATGATAAAATCATATTTCTATCAAAAGATGGTGATTATAAGGAAAATTGTTTAATTGATTTTAAAGATAAATGGAATAGGCACATTAAAATTGAAAAAGACAAAAACAATGTGATTACTGAGTTAAAGAAAGACTATGGTAACTATATAGAAGAAAGAGGTATATATGATTTTGCTCAAACTGAGTATTTCCGAGATTACTTATTCGATATATTGAAATTAAAGTCTGAGATAATAGCTAATGGTTCTAATTTTAAAATTGAGAACTTTGAAATAACTAATTTTTGCAATGTCGTTGACAGAATACCTCCAAAAGAAGAGGAAGATGAATACATTGTGATTTCTTCTGAAATTAAAATTTTCCTGACTGAAGAAGGACAGAAAAAACAATATGTAGTTTTAGCTAAAACAACCCTTGCAGACGAAGAGACTAAAGAAATCTTAGAAACCACCTACGACTTTGAATTATTATGAGCGAATTTAAAATATTTAAACTTGGTGATATTTGTGATAACATAGCATATGGCTACACTGAAAGTGCAAGTACAGAAGTTATTGGTCCTAAATTTCTAAGGATTACAGATATTCAAAACGATTTTATTAATTGGGATAACGTACCATATTGTCCAATTACTGAAGAGAATCACAAAAAATACAAATTAGAAATTGGTGATATAATAATTGCTAGAACTGGAGCTTCAACAGGTGAAACTGCAATATTTAAAGATGAAAGAATAGATGCTGTATTTGCTTCCTATTTAATCAGATACAAAATAAACAAACGAATAGCTAATCCCTTCTACGTTGGACATATCTTAAAATCATATTATTGGAAAAATTATGTAAGTTCAATAATTGGTGGCTCTGCACAACCAGGTGCTAATGCAAAACAATTCGCCAATTTTGAGTTTTCTTTACCAGATATACAAACACAAAACAAAATTTCAGAAATTCTTACATCACTTGAAGACAAAATAGAACTGAACCTGCTAATGAACCATACTTTAGAAGCAATGGCGCAAGCACTGTTTAAAGAATGGTTTATAGATTTTAAATTTTCTGGATTTGATGGAGTGTTGGTGGATGGTTTGCCGAAAGGATGGAAGATAAGTAAGCTATCTAGTGTTTGCGAAATTAAGTATGGAAAAGATCACAAACAATTGGAAGATGGAGATATACCTGTTTATGGTTCTGGTGGAATAATGAGATATGCTGATAAAGCATTATTTGAAAAAGAATCAATACTTATTCCACGAAAAGGTACTTTGAGTAATTTGTTTTATGTATCAAAACCATTTTGGTCAGTGGACACAATGTTTTATACGATTATAAAGCAAGAATCAATTAGAAAATATTTATTCTACCTCCTTAAATCATTGAACCTTGCCTCAATGAATGTTGGTTCAGCTGTACCAAGCCTGACTACAGAGGTGTTAAATAAGATTGAGATAATTATTCCAGACAACAAAATACTTATAGAATTTGAAATGATTGTCTCAAGTTTATATACTAAAATGGACGTAAATAATAATCAAATTCAAACTCTCACCCAAACCCGTAACAGTTTATTGCCAAGGTTAATGAGTGGGAAAATAATAATTGAGAAATAATGGAAAATGCAATTTCACCCAAATACTTGATGAAACTGATTGCCAATATTGAAAACGAAATCAGGTGGCAGTTTGACTTAAATACTATCCATTTTTACATTGAAAAATGGCACGAAGATAATAATACTTATGATTTAAATTCTTATTGGGAAAACTTCACTATTTACAGGTATAGTAATGATTCTATAGATTTAACTAAAACATTAAATAACATAGACACAAATACTCTTCTGAAAATTGCAATTGATTTAGGTGTTGATACACCCGATTTTATTCCTTCAATTCCAACTTTTCGAAACGAGATAAAAGCGGAATATTCCTCTGCAAGTTCAACATTTGAAAGCGCTTTTAGGAAAATTGAATCGGAACCAAACATTGCTATTGGTTTGGCAAATTCTGCTCTGGAGAGTATTATCAAAGAGATTTTGAAAGATGGTAGAATTAATTCAAAAATTAAAGCGAATAAAACGCTTTATGATTTATCGAGCGAAATACTAAAAGTTTTTCAACTCTTTCCAAATTCAGACATGCCTGAAGAGATAAAAACAATTGGCAGTTCCTTATTGGCAATAAGCAAAGGAATAGAGAAACTCAGAAGTGACAAAACTGATTTTCACGGCAAAACAAATGATGATTATAAAATAGAAGATCCAATTTATACTTACTTTGTTGTAAATTGTGTTACTACAGTTGGGTTATACTTGAATTCATATTACAAAACTAAATTTCCAAAACCAATTTTAGAAATGGAAACACCAACAATCAAAGTGGAAGTTGTGTTCTAATTTAATCAAACGTTGAGTAGGAAAACAGACAAAAAGAATGAACAGATTAATATCCATAAACAACACTTTCGAGAGTTATCAGGCTCTGATAACCTTCTATAATGAAAACAAGAATTTACTGTTTTCTCAAATACACATAGAGTTGCGAAGCTTTTTTGCAGCCAATATGAGTGCAACGCTTGGTGCTGTTTTGGATAAGTTTGCAGGAAATATAAACGAAATAAAATTCGATTATATTAGTCCTCAGGTAGAACAAATACTTTCAAAAAACGATTTTCTTACCTTTTACGGTCGTCCACGTATTACCGATAATAATCATACTACAATCAAGTTTCAGAAACTGAAACCTACTGATGGTAAGTACTTCAAGAAATATGTAATCGAAGAACTAATTGGTCGCAATGAACTCCCCCGCATGTCGGGAGCAGTAAAAGAAAAAATTGTAGAGGCTATTTATGAAATTTTTGTCAATGCACAAATACATAGCGAAAGCTCTTATATCTATACTTGCGGACAATTTTTCCCACAGAAAAACAAGATTGAGTTTACCATTGTTGATATTGGTATTGGATTCAAAGAAAAAATCAACCGACGGTTTAATAGTAATCTGAGTTCTGTACAAGCTATAAAGTGGGCGATGATGGATAGAAACACTACTAAAACAGAAATCTCGGGTGGAATTGGACTTGCAATTCTAAAGGAATTTATTGAGAAAAACAGGGGCAAAATGCAGATAGTGAGCGATGATGGATTTTATCAATTTGATAATGAAGGTGAATTTTCTCAACAATTTAGAGGTGCATTTCCCGGAACTGTTGTAAATTTGCAGTTTCGTACCGATGACAATGGAAATTATATACTAAAAAGCGAGTTAAACACAAACAATATATTTTAAGCGATGGAAAATTCAACAATTATAAGTATCGTCAATACAGTAGGAGATGTTTACTGTGTAGAAGCAGAAGATGGACAAAAAGTTTATAATCTAATAAAAAAAGCATTGGATGAAAAACTGAACGTTACACTTTCCTTTTTGAATGTTCAGATGTTAACTACCGCATTTCTTAATACTGCTGTTGGGCAATTGTATAAGGATTATACAGAAGAGTATGTGAGAAGCTTTGTAAAAGTTGTGGATATTTCCGAGAGCGGATTAATATCATTGAAACGTGTTGTTGACACAGCTAAGCTTTATTACAAAGATCCTGAAGCAATGCAACGCAGTATTAATGAAATCTTGGAGGATTAAACTATGGCTGCGAAATATAATTTACAGAACATTGCACAATTGCAAGGGCGAGATGTTTTTTTGGATGCAAACGTTTTAATTTATTTGTTTTGGCCAACAGGTTCTGTCGGTTGGGAAAATACATATGCTACAGCATTTGCCAGATTACTTCGTCAACAGAATAAATTGTGCGTTGATTTCTTGGTTATTTCTGAGGTTATCAACAGAGCCATTAGAACTGAACATGTAAAATTGCAACCTGCTCTCAAATTCAAGCAATTCAGAGATAGTCAGGAAGGTAAAGATGCTTTAGTCGACATTTATAAAGTAGTAGAGAATGATATTCTCAATAGATTTCATTTCATTGGAAAAGGTTTTTCTAAAGATGAGGTTAATCAGTTTTTAAATGTGAATCCATTGGACTTTGTTGATAAAGCTATTTTGAAAGTTTGTCAGGAAAACAATTGTGTATTATTAACCAATGATAAAGACTTTAAAACTGCTGACATAGATATATTAACTGCAAATCCGGTAATACTTAATAATTAAATGAAAAACAGCATTACCGAAAACGAGATAGAAGAAATTGCCCTTTCGTATCTTCAAAATCTAGGTTATTCCTACATTTTGGGTACAGATATTTCGCCTGATGGCGAACACCCCGAAAGACAATATACCGATGTGGTACTTACTACCCGCTTGCGTGATGCTATCGACAAATTAAATCCTACACTTGGGCAAGATGCCAAAGAAGATGCGCTAAAAAAAGTGTTACGCACCGACAGTCCAAATGCTTTAATCAATAACGAAACTTTCCACAAATATCTCACACAGGGGGTAGATGTAGAAGTGAGAACCGCAGACGGAATTCGTGGTCAGAAAGTTTATATTGTTGACTTTGAAAATCCCGAAAACAATGAGTTTTTAGCCATTAATCAATTTACGATTATTGAAGGCAGTCAAAATAAACGACCCGATATTATTCTCTTTGTAAACGGTTTGCCATTGGTCGTGATTGAACTGAAAAATGCGACTGACGAAAACGCCACGTTAAAGTCAGCCTACAATCAACTACAAACTTACAAACAAGCCATTCCTTCGCTTTCCACCTACAACGAGCTATTAATTATAAGTGATGGTTGGGATGCACAATGCGGAACATTGACCAGTGATTTCGGTCGGTTTATGAGTTGGAAAACGAAAGACGGAACAACCACAGCCGACCACCTACAGCCCGAAATGGAAGTAATGTTTTATGGAATGCTCAATAAGCAAACCTTGTTGGATTTAATCTCTCAGTTTATTGTTTTTGAAAAGAGTGATTCTAAAACACTCAAAAAAGTAGCCGCTTATCACCAATATTATGCCGTAAACAAAGCAGTAGAAAGTACCGTTATTGCCAGTTCGAATACTGGCGACAGACGAGGTGGTGTAATTTGGCACACACAAGGAAGTGGAAAGAGTCTTAGCATGGTTTTCTATTCAGGTAAACTAATTGTGGAGCCAAGAATGGAAAACCCAACATTGGTAATCCTGACCGACCGTAACGATTTGGACGAACAATTGCACGAAACATTTAGCAATTGCCAACAACTACTTCGACAAGAACCACAAAAAGCCGACGATCGTAACCATTTGCGTAAATTATTGAAAGTAGCTTCTGGAGGTATTGTGTTTACCACCATTCAGAAGTTTATGCCTATGACTTCTGATATTTTACAAAACGAAAGTTCAGGAGTCGTAAGTCAACCTGCCGTTGAATATATTGGAGCAGATATAAAAGCATTAAGCGAACGAAATAATATTGTGGTAGTTGCTGACGAAGCCCACCGCAGTCAGTATGATTTTATTGATGGTTTTGCCAAACATTTACGTGATGCTTTGCCGAATGCAACCTATATCGGATTCACAGGCACACCAATAGAAAGCACCGACCGAAACACGCAAGCCGTTTTCGGTAATTATGTAGATATTTACGATATTCAGCAAGCCGTAAACGATAAAGCCACCGTTCCTATTTTCTACGAAAGTCGATTGGCAAAAGTTCATTTTGAAGAAGACGAAAAAGTAAAAATCGATGAAGAGTTCGAAGAACTTACCGAAAGTGATGAAGTAAGCAATCGTCAACAATTGCGTTCTAAATGGACACGCTTGGAAGCCATTGTAGGAAATCCCAATCGCATTCGTAAAATAGCAGAAGATTTGGTTTATCACTTTGAACAGCGAAACGCAGTTTTGGACGGAAAGGCAATGATTGTGTGCATGAGCCGTAGAATTTGTGTTGAGTTGTACGATGCCATTATTAAAATTCGCCCTTTGTGGCATTCTGACGATGATGATAAAGGAACAATAAAAGTGATAATGACTGGTTCGAGCAGCGATGTTCTGAATATGCAATCTCATATCAGAAACAAAGCCAAACGCAAAGCCATTGGCGACCGCTTGAAAAACCCGATAGATAGTTTGAAATTGGTAATTGTACGTGATATGTGGCTTACAGGTTTTGATGCACCTTGTTTGCATACATTGTATGTGGATAAACCCATGCGAGGTCACAACTTGATGCAAGCCATAGCACGAGTAAATCGTGTTTTTACCGAAGGCAAGGAAGGTGGTTTAATAGTTGATTATTTAGGAATTGCACAAGAATTAAAATCAGCATTAGCCGAATATACAGCCAGTGGCGGAGAAGGCAAACCAACGCTCGACCAAGAATTGGCAGTTGCCAAAATGTTGGAATTACACGAAGCGATAGATTACCAGTTACGACATTTTGATTGGCGGAAATTCTTTACACTCACACCTGTAGAAAAACTCAAATTCATTCCGGTAATTGTTGATTATATTTTCAGTCAGGAGAATGGCGAACCAAGTTTTACCGAGAATACTAAAAATTTACTGAAAGCATTTGCCATTTCCGTTCCACATGACAAAGCAATGGCAATTCGTGATGACGTAGCATTGTTTCAAGCTATTAAAGCAAGATTGGTAAAAATATCAGACCGAAACGAAGGAGGTAAGGGCGATGATGAAATGGAAACGGCTATCAAACAAATCATTTCCGAAGCCATTACTGCCGACAATGTTATTGATATTTTTGATGCAGCAGGTTTAAAGAAACCAAACATTGAGATTCTAGATGATCGTTTTTTGCAAGAACTGAAAGACTTACCACAAAAGAATTTAGCTGTTGAACTATTAAAGAAACTGCTTAAAGAAGAAATTAAGAAGAGAACGAAAATCAACTTGGTGGAAAGCAAGAAGTTTTCTGAAATGTTGGAAGATGCTATTCAACGTTATCATAACGGCATGATTGACACCGTTGAGTTTTTGGAAAAAGTGCTGATCCCATTTGCAAATCAAATGAAAGAAGCCGACAAACGAGGTGAGAAACTTGGACTTGATTACAGAGAGTATGCCTTTTACACAGCATTGGAAGTAAACAATAGTGCAGTAGCTTTGCTTGGTGATGAAATCTTGAAACATATAGCGCAAGAACTTCTAAAAACAGTTCGTAACAGCACGACAATTGACTGGACAATAAAAGAAAGCGTACAGTCAGCATTAAGACGAAATATCCGCAGAATTCTCCGTTTACACGGTTATCCACCCGACTTACAAGAAAAAGCGGTTGACACTGTTATTACACAAGCGAAAATGCTAGCTGAAGATCTTGTTAAAAAGGACGAATTCATTTCCTGACAAAATTAAAATAAGCGCCCAAAAAGCAAAAAAAGCCATACCAAGTTCGACTTAATTTATTGAGACGTCTTGCAGTGGCTTTTATAGCTTTTTGAAAATAGGCAGAGCGGTCACAGTACATAGTTTTTAACTGTGGTTAGCGCAGGTTTGAGCGAAGCGGTAACCTGTGCTGAAAACCATTTCAGTTTGTATCAGTAAATTTATAATCAGTTCAGGATTCACTTCGTTAATCCTGAACTAACCACAGTGAAGTATTTGATAGACCTGGAGTAATAAGGGCAAAAAACGTGAAAGTATTTTATTTCTTATTTTGAACTTCTGTTTTGTTCTTCGCTCGACGAAGTTGAGCGATTTGAACGTGTTTTAAAATTGTCCTTCCCGAAACGATAATTGAAAGACAGACTGACTCTTCGTGAATTCCATTTATTCACCACATCAATATCCACATTGTCATATTTTGCATAAGCACTGCCTTTGGCAGTATTAAAGACATCGTTTACTGCTAATTTTATCGAACCCTGATCTTTCAGAATGTTTCTCCGAAAACCAAAGTCAATGGAATATCGTGGACGGGCAATGATGTTACTTATTAACTGGGCCGAAGAATAATATCCGCTTATTTCCATTTGCAGCTTGTATGGCAATGTAAAGTTATTGCTAATATTCCCGTTAAAACTGTAACGGGTTAATTTCGAATTCACATTTTCATTCAGTTGTAATTCCTTGTACATTCCGGTTGCTGTTCCGTTCAGTTGCCACCATTTGAAAGGCTGAAACTGAAAAGTCTCCGAGATATTGCAATCAATTGAGTTACTCAGATTTTCGTTTGTCTGATAAACTGTTTTCGAAGCGTCATCCTGACGAATAATCTCAGTAAACAGACCTTTGGTATAATTCAAACCTAAACTCGTGATTAATGCACTTTTAAAACTATGCGACAAACCCAATGAGTGCGTAAACTGGGGTTCCAGGTATGGATTACCGACATTGTAGGTATAAGGATCTACCATCCATTTGAACGGATTCAGCATATGATAACTTGGACGACCGATTCTGTAGCTGTATTTAAAATTTATATTGTTTGATTCATTTAGTTTTTGTTGAATAAAAAACGATGGGAACAATTTTAGATAAATGGTATCATTCACTTCATTGCTCATTAAAGATATACCTTTCGAAATCGTATTTTCAAGTCGTAATCCAAGTTGAATGGTCGTTTTATCAAATTGAGCACGCCCATTGACATAAGCTGCCTGAATATTCTCATCATACACAAAATGATCATTCTGAGTCAAAAAACCGGTCATATTCATTCTGCTATCGGTTTTTACAAAACTGGTTTTAAGGCCCGATTCAAAATTGAAGCCTTTTCCCATCGGTAAAACATAATCGAGTTTTGCTGTATATATCTTAATATTATTACCCTGCTCTGTACCCACAACTATATCGTGATTTAAATTAACTCCATTTTTATCCTGAAAATAACCGGATTGATTATTAGGACTTTCGAATCCGAAATGGGCATAATCCATGTCTACAGAGAGTGTCTGCCCCGTGGTGTCGATATCCCATTTGTAATTGACATTATAGGTTTGATTTGTCCATTTATTATTATGATTGGCTACTGTAACAAGCACTGAATCAATATTCTTATATTTATCGGTAAAACTGGTCGTGCTATTCTCAATATTATTGTTATGTCCGTTATTCCCTCTGAACATGACACTCAACACATGATTTTTAGCTATAAAATAATCGGCACCCATTTTATAATTATGCGAAGATCCATTGTAATCGCCCTTGTTATAAATCAATTGATATGCACCTTCCAATGCTGTACTTGTGAATCTGCGTGAAGCATCCATTGTATTCCAACCTGCCCAATTATAATTTGAATAATTTCCATACAGATTTAGTTTTCCATAATTCATATTTAAATCCAGGCCTCCATTCCAACCTGGTTTAACCGCGTAATTTGCACCTGCATTTATATTTCCGTTAAAGCCGGGGGCCTTGGTGTGTTTCGTTTTAATGTTGATAATACCTGAATTACCTTCGGCATCGTAACGGGCTGATGGGTTCTCGATAATTTCAATTTTGTCAACGTTTTTACCCTGCATACTTTTTAGCATAGAAGCCAGTTGTGTTCCCGAAATATAAGTTGGTTTATCGTCGATAAGTACTTTAACGCCTTGTAATCCTTTTAAACTGATATTATCGTTATTATCGATGGTTAGGCCGGGGAGTTTTCGGAGTATTTCATATACATTTTCAGAGGCTGATGTTATGGACGCTTCAGGATTAATCACCATTTTATCAACTGTTTGCTCAATAAATTGCTTTTTGGCCGTAATCACCACATCCTTTAGCGTTTCGGACTTTTCGCGAAGAATAATTTTTCTTTCAATAACCGGTTTTTTCCCATCAACAATTATATTTTCAGTTTCAAGACGATCATACCCCAACATACTAACCGACAGAATATATTCACCTTTTGATACCTTGCTGATTTCGAATTCGCCCTGAGCATTGCAAACTTCACCCTTAATCATTTTTTTAGTCTTTGGACTGATTAATGTTGCCGTTGCAAATTCTACAGGTTTGTTATTTTCATCCATTACTTTTCCTTTTACAGTAACGCTTATTACTTCAGCAGATGCAAAAATTGAATTCATTGAAAGACTGATGATAAGAAGATAATTTAAATACTTTGGTTTCATTTTCATTTAAGATTTAATTATTGACTTTTTTAAATGACGATTTCAACTGGAATATATTACATTGTTAACCGAGATTTATTTTATCAGTTAGACGAGATAAAAGGTTCGTTTGGATTTAAATTTCCCTTTTAATATTGTATAAAGAGAGAGAGTCTGAGGGGCACGCCGGGTACAACGCTGAAAATCATCCGACATAATTTGTTGCAAAGCACTTAATATCTTTGGGTTTTAAAAATAAAGCATTAAATCCGTGCGTAATTCATAGAATCTATAAACCTTCGGCAGGCAGGCACAAGTTAACGAAACAGAGCGAATCAGTGCTCCAGAAAAAAAGCAGATGCTATTTCCAATACCATCATTGAAACATAAACATGTCTTATTTTCATAAAGCATAGAAGTTTCCAAATTCAGGTAACTTCTATCCAATTTTTTATATAATTATCCTGCAATCCTTACTTTAACAGCATCACACCATCCAAAGAAAAAGTACTGTTCTGATATAGATACAAATACAGCCTGCTGAAATAAAAACACTCAGGGTACAATGGAAGTACTAATCCCGTAAAAAAGAAGGATTATTTGTTACATGCAGGGTAAAGTAAGGCATTATAACCTGATTTTAATCACCGATAAACCGATACATCTCACTCCCCGGACATTAAAAAACCTCAGGATGATCGTCCTGAGGTTTTTTCTTACAGGTAAATACTTAATCTGACCCATGAAATAAGGTATTTTCGTGCAGTACAACTTACCTATCCTTCATTAGTGTTAATATTAAATCCCAATAAAAACTTTTTAATAGAAAATAATATGTATTTTTGGAGACGAATGGGATTAACAAAATTCCGGAAGACGCAATGGCTTCAAAATATCTAAGTTAATAGGTGCTGTATGAGTAATTGATTTTATATTTGATGTTAGCAGCAAGCCGAAAAAAAAAAGAAGAAAAAGAGCATCCATTGAAGTTTAGAGCAATAACTGTTGAAAACTTTTATGAAAATTTCAGGTCAATTTTACAAGGTTTGAATTATTGTAATAACTTGGTACTTTATTGAAATTGAAAACACACAAGACTCCCTGCATGAAAATTTTCGTGCAGGGAGTCTTTTTATTAGGTATCAGATGTGCAAAAACACAGGGTGCTATACCAAACAAAATATGCTAACTACGCGATACGTAAAAACCGTAATATGATAATTGGTCAATTTTTATTTAAAAATGAATTGTTTATTTTATTTTTAAATATTTTATTTTAATACATTTGCAGATGTATTAAATCAATCGTCATATACAATACTTTAATAACTCTTTTATTAACCACATCCTTAAATCAAAATAAATGAGAAAATGTCAAACGCTAGCTTTGCTTGCAATTTCAGTATTCTTTAATGGACACCTGTTTGCTATCGACACAACTAAAAAACCAGAAACATCCGAAAATATTACAAATTTCACAAGCAACCCATCACTCGTTCGACAAAAGAATAATACAGCCAATTACTATCCTTTCTTAAATAACTCGAAATGGTTTATAGTTAATAGCACATGGGAAGGTTATAAGGGTATATATAGTTTTTGCAATGGTGATACGGTTATTAATGGGAATATTTATCAAAAAATTTATCGAAAATATATCGAGATACCAAACCATTGGGTTTATCCATATGCAAAATATAATGAGGTCTTTTTACATACTCTGCTACGAGAAGATATTGAAAACAAGAAAGTTTATAGCTTGTCAAGTGTAAATAAAGAAGATCTTTTATACGACTTTTCTTTAAATATTGGTGATAAAATGCCTATGGACACAACGTATCAGGTATCGCAAATAGATTCAATTGATACTAGATCGGGTAAGCATAAAAGATTCACTTTCAATAATAGGAATGGAAGACAGATATTCTGGTACGAAGGGATTGGTAATCCGGCAAATACTTTTGATAGCTTTTCCAGACTTTCTACTTCATCAGAATACGTACAACTCTTCTGCATGTACCAAAACGACAGCACCATATACGAGAACTGCCGACTAGTGGATGTAAACTGTGCAGATTATATGCGGTTGCAAACGGCCCTACCCGAAGTTGGAGGTGAACCTGAGATGATTTACCCTAATCCTACGAATGGAAAAGTGCGGATAGCTACAGGCATGATGCCTGTGCACTCGGTGAGCATCAGTGATGCACTGGGGCGGGTTGTGCAAGTGGTATCGGGCAGCTACGACACTCCGGTAACGGAGTTCGACCTGTCGGGCTATCTAAGTGGAATTTATTTCTGTACACTCGAAAATGCAACAGGCCGGAGGGTTTATAAGGTGCTGAAAAGAGAATAGGATTACGGGACTCACTACTATTTTATTAATCACAAATTGAATACATAATATTTGAAAAGAAACAAAACTTACGCTCTGCTATCAATTTCTGCCATTGTTAGTATAATGTTATATTTGTATACTAATTTTAAAACAAGTAAATTAGTTCAATGAAGTTCTTTTTCAAAAAGTATCGTGGAACCAACATATCTAATCGCCCAAAAAGCAAAAAAAGCCACAGCAAGTTTGAGAAATTAAAAGTTGTCTTATTGTGGCTTTTATAGATTATTAATTATAGGCAGAGCAGTCACAGTACATTGGTTTTTAACTCTACTAAGTTCAGTATTTTTGAGTAATTTGCAGTCGTTGGAACTCATGTTTTAGCAAATCGGTAAACAGGCAAAAAGACATTATGTTTAATCATTAAAAACACACTATACAGATGATACAAATAGAATTAGACTTAGAAAAAATCAGCCGGATAAGCAGGGAGAAGGAAAGTGAGAATTTTAGATTTCGATCATTTCTTAAACGTAAAGTGAATAAGACTGTGGATAATCTTGTACACCGGTTAAATAAAGAAATTGAAAGCCATATTGATTGCACAAAATGTGGAAACTGTTGCATAAACCTGAAGCCGGGCATTACTAATAAGGAAATTGATAAACTTTCAAAAAATGATCATGTGACAAGTGATTTCTTTATTCAGAATCATACAGAACAGGACGATTTTGAAGAACTAAAATACCTGAAAGATAGCCCATGCAAATATCTTTCGGATAAGAAATGCTCCATCTATACTGACAGACCAGAAGACTGTAAATCATATCCGCATATACATAAACCAAATTTTAATTCCAGGACTTTGGGAGTTCTTGAAAATTACGGGATTTGCCCAATCGTTTTTAATGTCTTTGAAAGATTGAAGATGGAGTTGAGATTTAGATAATAAACTTAACCGGCACAAGTAACGCGTTGCTAAACTTGATATAAAAAGAGACCTGGAATAAAATGATAAAATATCGATTACAGACAATATGAAAAATAAAAGTTACTTTACAGTTATAATTCTATTCATGGTTTTTATTTGTATTGGAATTTTTAATACATACACATTTTGGTTTAATTCTAAATTTGATAAAACACCAGTAGTGGTAGGTCTTTCATTTATTTGTTTTGGAATCAGTTCAATGCTATTAGGTAATCTTCTAACATATATTTTCTCAGTTCCCAGAAACATTAAATTTGACTTTTTCACATTGACTATAAATGATAAGTGGAATGCTTTTAAGAAAGATGTGGGCGAACAAAAGGCAACTAATATAAAGAAAATAAATAGCATTTCTTTCCTTCTTTCAGCAGTATTTATTGTTTTTAGTTTAGTGTTTAGCTTAAATATGTATGAAGAGTTTCAACTTAAAAACTTCGGTAAAAATCAGACAATTGAAATAAATGACATTTATAAAAGTCTACAAGGACATGATATAACTAATATTGAATACAAATATGAAGGTAAGGTCTATCATAAAGAACTTTTCTTAGATGGACATAAATTAAATGAAAAAGCAGAAGTAATTTTCTCAACAAATGACCCTCGAATTGCAATTTGGAATGACAATTTTATGAAAATAAAAAACAAACTACCGCTATGACATACGATTTCATGTATTCGGTATGAGCCGGCATAAAGTCTCAGTTGCACGCAGACAAGTCCTGGATACACTTCGAAATCCTGAACTAACCATAGTGAAGTATTTTACATGCCCGGATTAATAGGTCGATACTTTATCGGGAAACCATCTCTGCAATCGGGAAACCGGCTATGCAATCGGGAAGCTACAAAATTTTCTGCAGAAGCCGATTCATTCTCTTTAAAATCAGATTTTACAACTTAAAATTGTGATTTTTATGTAGTAGGCCGGATTCAATAAATTGTGAAAACCATCAGCAAAACCCGGGCTTGCTGATGGTAACGATAATAAATAAGTCCCTGCAAATATTATTTAGCGGGTAATTTTGCTTCTGTAACAATACATTCGTATATTTGCAACTTCCTTATTGCAACAATCCATGAAAAAAACACAGATCTTATTGCTGCTATTGCTGTGGCCGGCAATTACTTTTGCGAATCCGAAAATTGATTCATTACTCCAGGTTCTTGACCGGGATATAGAACTGTCGCCTCTTTATCAGGCGCAAAGGGATTCGATGCTTTTGAGTATGAAACAAGAATTAAAGTCGGAGCAGGATTTGAATAAAAGATATAAAATCTGTGTAGCGCTCTACGATAATTATTACTCGTATCAGGCCGACTCAACACTGAAGTATATCTTATTCAGGATTCAAATAGCGAAACAACTTCAGGATAAGAAGAAACTTATCGATTCTACTATGGATCAGGCAGCTTTGATGAGTATTATGGGGATGTATGCCGAAGCTCTGGAGATCATCAAAGGGGTGGATAAGGAGGAAGTACCCGAACTGAAGCGTCGTTATTTTTTTATATGCAAATTAATTTACGGTTTTATGGCCGGCAATTCAGTTCCGTCCGAACGACCCAAATTTGATAAGCTATACCTGGCCTGTCGTGATTCGATGTTGAAAATGCTTAAGCCGGGTGACAATGATTATGTAATGATCAAGGCGGATAAAATGATATCCAATCATCAGCATGCAGCGGCACTACAACTGGTACTGGCCGACTTCCCTACTCCGATAATCAATTTGAGACGACAGGCGTATTATGCCTATCAGATTTCGCAATTGTACAAAGATTTAGGCAACAGAGAAAAAGAGAAGGAATGGTTGGTCATATCGGCAATCAATGATATCAAATCAACCAATAAAGATTATATTTCGCTTCGCAGACTTGCTTTTATGTTGTACGAAGACGGTGATGTCGACCGGGCGTATGTTTATATTAAGAAATCCCTTGAAGATGCATTAGCATGCAATGCCAGGCTCCGGACGTATGAAATTTCCACTATTCTACCCATTATCGACAAGGCCTATCAATCCCAGACTCAGCTCCGGCATCGTCAGATGCTGATTTCTTTGCTGAGTATTTGTGTGTTGGTTGTTTTCCTTATCATTGCAGTTTTGCTGGTTTACAGTAAAATGCGTAAACTCTCGGTTGCCCGGTCCGAACTGAGCACTGCCAATCAATCGTTGACCAATGCCAATGACCGGCTCCGGCAAACCAATATCATATTGAACGAATCGAATCTGATTAAGGAAGAATACATCGGGCAATATATCGATTTGTGTTCGGTATATATTGATAAGCTTGATGAATACCGGCGTTTGTTGAATAAAACGGCCATATCCGGTAAGATTGACGACTTGCTGCGTACTATAAAATCCAAACAATTTATCGAAGATGAGATCCGTGAATTCTACAACATTTTCGACAGCACTTTTCTGCAACTCTTTCCTTCCTTTGTAAACGAATTTGCAGCACTACAGCAAACTGATGAGTTTATACAGCTGAAAACGGGTCAGTTGCTAAACACCGAGCTCCGCATTTATGCATTGATGCGGCTGGGAATCGAAGATGGTGTAAAGATTTCCAGATTCTTACATTGCTCAGCATCCACGATTTACAACTATCGCACAAAAATCAGAAACAACACCATGTGCGAACGTGAGAAATTCGACGAAAAAGTCATTCTTATCGGAACAATTTCAGGCTAATTCTGCAGCTGATTGCAGTTGCAAGTCTACAATTTTTTAGTTTTTATCTTTTTATATCCAATTGATAATTAATCGTTAGTGATGGAGATTCGGGTTTTCGAATCTCCATTCTTTTTTTTACCGTGCTGGCTTCATTATATTCAGGTTAAATTTGCAACCGACAGTATGTACCGGGAATTAGTCCTATTACTGAACTGTAAAATCACTGATAAATCTATTAATGTAAAACTTAAATTTAATCTGAAATGAAAACACACTACTTAAGACGAATTTTCGCAACGATTTTTTTTGCTGTATTTTATATAGCGATGAGTGCTCAACCAACCAATGTGTATTTAATTGGCGGTCCGCTCAACAAAAACAATCCAAATTGGCTATTGAATCAAAAAGTAGAATTGACGAAAGACTTAATCAATCCGGCAATCTTTTATTACAAAGGCTATTTAGCTTACAATTGGCGCGGAGATGAAAGAGGTAATATAAAATTCCTGGTTGGAGATACCTGGGATGGAGCCTTTCATCCAAACACTGTTGAGAATCAACTATTAACAGATATTACCCCAATGCGTCAGAATGGTGATGATACGAAATGGTTTATTCCCGCTGACAGAAGTGGTGACGGATATTACGAATTGATATTTAATACGCAGGCCATGACATTAACGGTTGATTCGTTTCGTCACGACCTGAACCCCGAGAAGATCTATGCAGTCGGGGGAAGCATGCCTTGTGGTTGGAATAATGTGAATCCCGTAGTTATGACAAGAACAAATCCGGAGGTGGCAGTTTATACATGGTCAGGAATAATGAATTCGGGCGATTTTAAGTTTTTGGCTCCCTTAAGTATTGGGAACTGGGATTATTGCTACGATGCAACCACTGCCAATGAGGCGGTAAGCTATGGCGTTTCACAAAATCTGGTTTTCGAGGTTCGTAATTCATCGGAAACAACTTTCAATGACTATAAATTCATCATGAATGAAACAGCTGAATGTACAATCACTATTGACCTGGTAAATAAGAAGATGACAGTCTCCAAGGTTGGTCAGCTTTATGCTCAGGACATCTGGATAACCGGATCGGCTATACCGGGCGGAAAAGTGAAACTGATAAGTGATAATATCGATCCACTGATCAATTATCATTATTATGGCAATCTACTGGCAGGTGAATTCAAATTTGCATCTACCGAAGAAATTATTTCTACTACCCAATTTCATGTTCCAACTTCTTCGGCAGATGCCATTTCCAACAATATTGATGTAAGTTTAACTTCGAATGCTTCAACTCCGGGCTGGACCGTTACGCAGGCAAATGACCTGTATAAAATCAAACTTAATACCCTGACAAAAAAGTTTAAAGGATACATTTACGGCGTACAACAGGTCTATTTAGTGGGTGGTGCTACTTCTATAGGCTGGGATGCCGGCAATGCCATTGAACTTACAAAAGGCACGGGTGACCAGTCAAATGTATTTACTTTTGACGGGATTATGACAACCAACGCAGCCGGAGATGAACGGAATAAATTTAAATTCTTATTGCAAAAAGACTGGGGTCCTTATAGTTTTCATCCTCAAACAGAAAATGCGTCGATAACCGGTGCAATGTATTTCACAGATCAGCACTCGGATGATTACAAGTGGACAGTGGATGCTGACAAACAGGGACGCTATGTTATCAAAGTCGATGCCCTGCAGGAAACCATCAATGCAACTTATTATCCTGAAATATCAACAAATCTTTTCGACAGCAAATTGAATATTAAAGCATATGCTGCAAATGGCTGTATACGGGTTAACTGTGAGACAGAGACTATGAAAACCGTTTTTGTTTTCGGAGTTGACGGACGAAAAGTTGCAGAGAAATCATTTAGCCGCGATGTTGAAATTAATTTAGTCAAAGGTATTTATGCCGTAAAAGTATGTGATGAAACATCTGAATTAACGACCCGGAAAATTATTGTTATAAAATAAATCATCAAATAAATCAATTTGAAGTACGGCACACGACAGAGAATGTAATGTGCCGTACTTAATAATTTAATAGAATAAAAATGAAGAAATCATTCGCATTATTATTTTGTCTGGTAGCCATTGCGTTATCTATCCAAGCAGTTGCAAACAACCCGTTAGCCAATCCATCGGCCATAGTAAAGTCGGGGTATATGCGTTTTACAGTGCTTACGCCGGAGATTATCCGTATTGAACGCAGTACGCTGACAAAGTTTGAAGACAGAGCCTCTTTCGTAGTGATTAACCGCAACCTGCCTGTACCCGCGTTTACGACTGTGGAAGAAGATGGCTATTTAGTAATTACCACCGACAAGCTTAAATTAAAATACAAAATCGGGAGTAATCCTGTCAATAACGATGCATGTAACCCCAATCTGCAAATCATCATGACAGTCAGCGGGGAAACAGTAAGCTGGTATCCCAATAAAAAAGATCCGTATAATCTCAAAGGCACAACCCGCACGCTCGACAATGCAGAGGGTGATGTTCGGTCGTGGCTCGAAGATGGACTGATCTCGCGGTCGGGTTGGGCTGTGATTGATGAGCAAAAACCACGAAACGATGGCAGTTATAGCCTGATGTTCGATGGTAGCGAAGGTGTCGATTGGGTAGCACAACGACAGGATCCTGCATCGCTTGATATGTACTTTATGGGCTATGGCCACGACTACAAAAAGGCGTTATACGATTTCACACTTATTGCCGGGAAAATTCCCGTACCGCCCATGTATGTGTTTGGTTATTGGTATTCGAAATACCAACGTTATACCGAACAGGATATGCGGAATATTGTGAATGATATTAAAACCAATGACATTCCGATCGACGTATTGGTGATTGATATGGACTGGCATAAAGACGGATACAATAACCGAACAGACCAAACGCAATGGACTGGCTGGACCTGGAATAATGCGCTTTTTCCAAAACCTCAGGAGTTTATTACCTGGCTCCATCAACAAAATCTGAAAACAACATTAAACCTGCATCCTGCTGATGGCATTGGTCAGTACGAAGATCATTTCACGGAACTGGCCACAGAGCTTGGTCTGCCTGCCACACAAACCATACCCTGGAATATTGAAAATAAAAATTTCTACAAAGCGTTTTTCAAGGACATTCTGCGTCCGTACGAAGATATGGGAATTGACTTCTGGTGGCTCGACTGGCAACAATGGATGATAGCCAAAAACGAACCTAAACTGGGAAATACTTTCTGGCTTAACCACGTGTTTTTCAATGATAAGAAATTGCAGGGTAAAGATCGACCGATGATTTTCCATCGTTGGGGTGGTCTTGGCAATCACCGTTATCAGATCGGATTCTCAGGAGATACGCATGCCAGTTTCCCATCACTTGGTTTTCAACCTTATTTCACAGCAACTGCTGCAAATGTAGGATATGGTTACTGGAGTCACGATATAGGGGGGCACCAACAAGCCGGGGCAAATAACCCGGAACTCTATCTGCGCTGGATTCAGTATGGTGTTTTCTCTCCTATTCTGAGAACCCATGCTACCAATGCTTCGAATATCGAGCGCCGGATCTGGGAATACGATAATTTTCCGCTTATGCGAAAAGCCATCGAACTGCGCTATGCACTCATCCCTTATATTTACACGTATGCACGCTATGCTTACGATTCAGGAGTTTCTATATGCCGCCCCATGTATTACGACTATCCGGAAATTGAAGAAGCTTATACTTACGAAGGTGAATATATGTTTGGCAATGACATGCTGGTTGCTCCGGTTTGCAAGTCGGACAATGGAAACGCTACAGTAGATCAAACGATCTGGTTGCCGGAAGGAAAATGGTATGAAGTAGCGACAGGAACCCTGCTGGAAGGCAATCAGGTTGTAACACGGCCGTTTACCCGCGAACAGATTCCATATTATTATCGCGAAGGTGCCGTTATCCCGCTGTTTACTCCCCTTAAGCATCTGAATAATCGTCCGGATACAGTTGTATTTCAGTTTGCTCCCGGTGCGCAGGGAGAATTCTCGCTTTATGAAGATGAGAACAACAACAGCAATTACGAGCAAGGTAATTATACCTTTACAAAGATTACGCAAACAACTGTGAATAATATCAGCACATACACGGTACACCCGCGCACCGGCTCGTTTGACGGAATGCCTTTAACCCGTTCGTTCCGTTTCGAAATGCTGGATAAAAACAGCCCGGTGAGTGCGAAAGTCAACGGAGTGGATGTGCCTTTTACTTATGATCAGAATAAACGAATGATTGTAGTTGATGTAATCAATAAGTCGTACGATGAGTTGCCGGTCAGTGTGGTGATTAATAACAATTAAAACAGAAATCAAAATGAAAAGAATAATAATATGTTTGATTGTAGCCTGTTCTGTACTTTCATCAAATGCAAAATCATGGAGCATCATTGGTAAAGCCCTGGTTAAGGATACGACCTTACTCACACAGGATGCAACAAATCCGAACTTATATAAATACATAGGAAAGCTTACAAATAAAAGCTTTAAAGTGACTGATGCCACCAATTATTATGTACCGGCCTGTGGATTGGGTGACCCCTTCAACCTGCAGGTAAGCATGGAAAAACAGATTGACGAATCGCAGACTGGCTTCAGCGTAAAATATCCTAATTCTGAGCATTTATACCGGATTTCTCTGACCGATGGAACTGTTCCCCGGATTCTGGTTGAAAAGCTGGTACCTTACGAACATCTCTATTTGATAGGCGGTCCCGTCAATACGCACAATCCTAACTGGTTGCTTTCAGATGCACGCGAACTTGAAAAAGATCCTTTGAACCCATTTGTGTTTTATTATCGTGGCTTTCTGAAGTATAATACATTCGGAGATGAACGTGGGTCCATAAAAATTTTGACATCAAATACTACGTGGGATCCTGCATTTCATCCGGCAGGAACCATAAACGGGATGCTGAGTCAGGCCTCCAAAATGCGTTTGGGAGGTACTGATACAAAATGGGAAATACCGGCCGACGGAAGTGCTAACGGGTATTATGTGATCAAACTGAATACGCTCGACGAAACAATAACTGTTGAACAATTTGATCATGCGAATGTAGATTATCCTTCAAATATATTCATCACCGGCGATGCAATGCCCTGCGGATGGGTAAACGGTGCACCTGAAACCATGGCACCAACCAATATATTGGAAGGAAAATACTCCTGGACAGGGAATGTGCTACCCGGACAGTTTAAATTTCTGAAAATGAAAGGTTCATGGGGCAGTTGTTATGTATCCACCCTTATAGATCAACCGATTGAATATGGTAAAGCATTCCCGATCGTTTATGAATTTGAATACTTCAACAATGGTGGTAATGATTTTAAATTCCTTATTACCGAAGCCGGCAGGTGTGTTTTCAATGTGGATTTGGCTAATATGCAAATGTTGGTCAGAAAAGAGTCTCAAAATTCAACCGGAGATTTAAAACCGGGAGATGAGGTAATTATTAGGGCTATTGCCGGAAAAATTCAAGTGAAAAGCACGTCTTCATTCAGGAAATCTGTTGCAGTTTATGCTATTGACGGTCGAAAGATTCACAGTAATTCATTTGTTTACGATTCGGAGATATCGCTTCCTACTGGTTATTATATCGTAAAAGTAACCGACAGCAAAGGCATAGACAATTTAAGAAAAACGGTTGTTTTAAATTAGATAAAACAGCAAGCAGCTGTTAAGTACAAATGTTTTTGGTACGAAGAATTATAAATAACCACAAAATTCTTCGTACCGATTGGTTTGGGTTTTCATTTACCCACCTTGTTCAATTTGCAAAAAAAGGACACATAAAAACACATAAAAAAATAAAAGCTATGTGTTTCTATGTCTTGTTTCTAATTTTGACTTTGTATACTTCCTATATAACTCTTTTTTTTATTCATGGATAATCAAACATAATATTTAGCAGATAAATAAGGGAAAAGATTTGGTGCAATCAATTTTCTACTAAGGGTACGGATCCAGGAATTGGAATATACTGTTTCAAATTAAAAGCCCTTATTTATTTTTTTCCTCTTAGTAGCCAGGAATCAGAAAATGTCTTAACCCTTATTCCCTTATTGAAATTCAATCCCAATTCTGCAGATCTTTTAGTTATCTGCATTTATATTGGATTGTTCACACTACAGGGAACCATATGAACGAACAATGCGGGTGATATGAAATATGAACTTTTCTATTATGTTATTTTCAGACTTAAAGATGTTAGAAAGTGACACTAAAATTAATAATATTATTAAGATAAGAATAGAACCTACCTACCGCAGCCAGGTTCTATTTTTCGTTTCTGATATAAAGTCATCATGACAAACCCACCCCAAACGTTTTAGAGCACAAATTAGACTTCTTTTAAATCTCATTATGTACTTTCTTTTAAGTTGATACAGTGTATTTGATATGCTGCAAATATCTATTTTACTATTACTTTATGTACACCGTTGTTTTTTGTTTCCAAAATGCAAACTTCCGGAAATAAACAAACAGGAGATTCATGTTAAATTATTTACGAATTATTTGAATCGAAATTTTGGAATATAAGAATTGATTTATTTTATAAGTTTACCCTTAGATCCTCCTACTATATATACATAAATTCCGCTCTTCAGACCAGCGATGTCAATTCTATCACAGGTACTTTGTATAATTGTTGATTTTACAACTTTACCGCAAATATCCATTAATGAGAATTTTGTGCCAGATAGGTTTTCAACTAGCAAGTAGTCTGTTAAACAAGAAACTTTAGCTCTATTGATTGGAATATTTAAACTAGTTGTGAAACTATCTGAAACTACTAAATTTACATTTGTTTCTGATACATCGATATTGTCTGACACGATCACATCGTCAGTTGTTTGATTTAATTTCACCGCAACTTTATATACACCTGGCTGAACTACTGTATATGATGAAGAAGTAGCATCTGATATCAAAACACCATCTTTGTACCAGCGATATTCAGCATATGTTATGGTAGAAGCTGCTTTATTAATCGAAATTATTGGTTTTTTTGTCAGTAAAATGGCAGCTACTTTCTCTGCAATTATTTTCAGTCCATCATCATTAGGATGAATGCCATCAGGTATAAGATTCCCAATACTTTCAGTAGCAGAATAACCATCAATCAACGAAATTCCATAAGTTTTCGAAATTTCTCTAATAATGGGACGCATTTCGGAATCAATAACTGTGTTATTGATATTGTAATTAGTTGAAAATGCTTTTATCGGCATCAATATATACACTTCAGGGTGCGATGAATAAGCTTTGATCTCATTAATCAAATCAACGTAATTAGTTCTGAAATGCTCTGGAGCGGTTACCGGCCAGTTGTAGCTTTTCGAATCGTTTGTGCCCAGGGCGATAATAGATATATTTGCATTTATTTCTTTATGCCTTGAATATTGCGAAGTAGCTATCCAAGGATAAGCTACTGGTGCTGATTGAAGAGTGGCACCCGAGACACCAAAATTATTTACTTTATAATCCAGTCCGAGCATTTTACACAATTGAACCGGCCAGGAATAGACAGTACTAATCGATGCTCCGGCACCATAGGTATTACTGTCGCCAATACAGCCAATTAATGTCTTCTTTTTTTCAGTAGAAGGTTTTGTAAAGAGCTCTAATTCGTGAATACTAACAAAGCCATTTGTTGCACATTTGGCATAAAATCTCACTTTGGAAGTCTTAATATCGAACGAATAAGATTGCCAACCAGCTGTATTTGACACAACATAAGGAAATATATCCGTCCAATTAGAACCTGTCCATGACTTAACTTTCCAATGCGTTACCCTGTTACCTCCATTATCCTGCCATAATCTGGCAGTTGCAATTTCTTCATCTTTTCCTAAATCAAATTCAACCCAGGCTTCAACTTCTCCAGTTGCCTTATTATCATTTACGCCTTCTACTGTTGCCCCATCCCACAGGAATTGTATAGGTGTTGTATTCAAAAAGCCACTATTTGCTGAATATGTATTTATATCCAGCAAATTATATTTGAATAATATATCGGCATTTTCAACTCCATTCTCAGTGGCAGATGAAGTTTTTGCAAAATTTTCTCCTTGTTGAAACACAAGGAAAATCAATAAAATAACTGTAAGTTTTGTTCTCATAATTAGAGTATTACTTTTAATAGTATGTATATAAAATCACCGTACAATAATTTTTTGCACGGTATCACCGGCTTTTAAAATATAGATTCCGACTGGCAAAACCAGTTTGTAATTGGATGCATCAGAGGTAACTTCGGCTAATTTTGTGCCTTGAACATTATAAACAACATAGCTATCCGTTCCAGAAATAGATACTGATTTATTTATAATACTGATTTTTATACTGCTCGTTTCATTTTGTTTAATACCTGTTGCCGGATCGATAGAGAATGTAAAAACATCTGAATTTACATTTCCATAACTCGCATCGGCAATAGTAGCAATTACCTGATAAGTACCAATATTTGTTGGCGCTGCAGCTGAAGTTGGGTAAATAGTTGAACCTGTACCGGTGTATTTATAAGTCACTGTTCCGCTATAGCTTGAAAGAACAGAAAGGTTTGGTCCTTGCGCTGAACCGTTATAAGTATATGATGTGCTACCTTTAACTGCAATTTTATAAGGTACAAAAGTTATATTGTCAAAATGAATAGCAGGGCCGGTAGTAACATTAAATCCCCAAACGCACTGGTTAGTTCCTGATGTATAATCGGTATCAGTGGTTGAAATTACATTTATAAAAGTCAAACTATCTGTAGAGTAATCATATTTTATAGATGATCCATTCACTCTGGCTCTGTACCAACGAGCAACTCCCGTACCCGGCAACGCTACATATACTGATGATCCAAGCTGTATTGCTGTTGTACTATTTGTTTTGAAAACCCGGAGCCGTTGCAGAGTTCCACTATAAGTATTGTCGACTGCAAAGAAATAGCCCAATTTTATTCCGGCGGCGTATGCTGAACTTTTATTATTTCCTCTCAAAAGCATAGCTTCTTTGCCAACACTACTGCTGTAATACTCTTTCCAAGTAACCGAATAATTATCGGCAGAAGGAAACAAATTTAAATCAACCACGCCGGTACCGCCAACATTAGTTGCGGGTTTAAATACCTTACTTGTTATATTTACAGAATTATCCTTACCTGTGTATGAAACTACACCTGCTGCAGAAGTATTTCCAGTTGCCAAGGTAATGTTGGCAGGAAGTGCATTTTCATTAACTATTGCCAAACTAAAATCATATTGATAGGTAGTTATTGGATGCTCTAAAATAGTTATGTCACATGTAATTGTAAGACCATTGAAAGATGTAGCTGTTATCGTTAATGTTCCCGGTGCTTTAGCTGTTAGCAAGCCAAAATTATTGACAGTGGCCTTGCTTTCTTCGGAACTTTTCCAGGATAGTATTTTAGCTGAAGTATTTACCGGGCTGAAAACAACTTGCAATTGCCTGGTTGTTCCTACTGAAACAGAAACTGTGGAAGATGCAAAAGCAATACTGATAAGCGTACCACTGGTATCGTTTATTGCTAAATTGTAAAACAGTGAAGCGTATCTTTTTCCGTATTGAATCTGAGATAGCGCTGTAAAGTGCGTATTGTCGGCATTGGGAGTTAATCCGGTTGACTTTGCTACATCTACTTTCGTCAAAAGCTTTTTCATGTCATTAATAGCCACATTAACGGAATCGTAACGAGGATATGAGGCATTTGTAGATAAATAAGTACCCAATTCACCCAAAACAATTGGCATTTGCGGAAGACCCAAGTCTGTTCTGACTTTTGACAACAACGTTTTCAGATTGGTTCGGTAAGCCGGATAAAGTGACTGAGTTGCGTCAGTTTCTCCCTGATGCCATATCATACCTATGATTTGGCCCTGTTTTTGAGCTCGTTTAGCTCTGCTAATCAGATTTGTATACAAATAATAGTTGCCGGTGTAAGCAAACCTGCTATTATTTAGCCAGTCATTAATTCCCGTTCCTCCAGCTGCACAAGGGACCAAACCGATTTTGACGTTTCCACCCATCAATGAATCCAACTTATGGGCAAATGAAATTCCCATTCCTACAGCAGCCTCGGCTTTGTCCCAATGTAGTGGATGTCTTGCCCGCACCCAAACAGAGTCATTGTTTAACGACAAAATATTAGCATAAGTAACCGTATCTGCTGGATTAAGTTGAGTATACACACCACGTCCGGCCATATTGGATTGTCCGGCCATAAGAATGATATACATCTTGTCATTCTCAGCCTGGGAAACAAGAGTGACACATAGGAGCGCAAATAAACTAAAAAGGCTTTTCATATAGAATTAATACATTTAGACAATCTCTTAACTATTAGAATTTAATGATTGTTGATTCTAGGTTTTTTCGATTAGAATATAATTACTTTTACTGTTGATGTTGAGTTGTCTAAATTTATTTTAGCTATATATGCGCCCGGGGTTGGAACCTTTACATAAGTCTGATAACTTTTAATGAAGACATTTGAAATCTGATTACCATCTATTGAATAAAGTGTCACATTTCCGTCCTTGAATTTTTTATCCACATTTACACAAATCCCTGTTTTTGTGTTGAAAACTTTTACAAATGATGAATTTTCAAGGGTTGATATTGGGGTTTCTGATTGTACTGTATTTCGTTCAAGCCGAAAATTATCGACCTTAAACCAACCAGAATTGTCAAAAGCTGAAGTTCCATCACTTTTCAAATTGCCGGAACGGACACCTAACTTTAAAGATTCGCCATTTTCAATAATTACATTTACCAACATTTCCTTCAACAAAGGACCAGTATTGGGGCTTCCGGTGTACCCGGCAAAAGTATTGATCTCTTGTGTGCTCAGATTTTTGTCGTAATCAGCCGGACTTCCATAATACTGCACATTATTGTTTGCGAACAGGCGAACATTGGTCAATTGTCCGACAAAGGATGCCAAGCGGCATCTGACCGTGTATTCACCTTGGGGGAGGTTATTTACAACCTGATATAATTCAAATTTAGCAGGCATAGGCGTAGAGTTTATCCAACAGAGGTTACTGCCGGAATAATTTGATCCATCAGCATTAATCCCGAAAGAATTTCCGATAAGCGTGCCGGAAAAATTCCAACCATATGGTATCCCTCTGAGCGTAGTACCGTCATTCAAAACACCTGCCGATTTATACTCAAAATCAGGATTCAAGAGGTAAGAAGTATATTTTAGTGCGGTCTTTTTGTAGTCTGTTATTGCATTTTCCAGGGCTGTTATTTCATTCTCCAGAGTTGTTATTTTAGCATTAAAATCATCAATTGGTAAAGTATCATTTAGTGAAACTTCATTTTGAGAAACATCCCTGGCTATTTGAATAGCTGAATTCAACACAGCCCGACTGCTTGCGGGATAATCCCCCTCGTTTATCCCTTCAGTAGTTGTATTATAGAGCTCACTTGCAGTAGAGATTAATGCATCCAACCTTGTTTTTAGAGATACGGCACCTTCAAAAAAAGAGAAATTTATCCAGTTCAAATTCCAGTTACCACCAAGGATTTCAATTCTCATTGTTGGGTGTCCTGAAGAAACAGGAATATACCTTGTTATTGTTTGCCATGCCTGTTCACCACCAGTTGCCGCTGCGGAAATACTATCAATAACAAGGGCATTCATTTTTAGCAAAAACTTAATGCTGTCGTTTTTTGAGGCTACCCTGTACTTAACTTTGTAATAAGCTGTAGAATCAACAATGACATCATAATTTAAATAATTGCCGGTTACAAGTGAATCAACATAATTCGCTCCATCAACATCATTTACCGGTAAAACAACACCGCCCATTTTTGAAGCATATGCCTCACTTTCAATTCTACAGGGAATACTAATATTCTTATTGTATTCCCGCACAAAAGAATGCTCCCCTGAACCCACATTGTCAATAATTATAAATTTCCCCTCTCTCTTACCTACTATCGACGAGTTATCGAATTGCACAATATTATCACTATTATTCAAGGCAGGGACACAAACTTTTGCTGTTGTATTTGCGGGCACTTTTACCGTTAACTTATAACTGGAATTCCTGTTTTCAATTGTAACGCCCACTTCTCCCTTTACTGTAGGCATTTTTAAACTTGCCGTTGCTAAATTTCCTGTTTGGGGTTTTATTTGAAACTTCCCAAAACCGGGTGTTAAAGGTGTTACTCCCATTAAATATTGTGGAATTATATTTGCTGGCGCTGCTCCCCAGGCATGATTCCAGTCTTGATTCGATTTAAAAGACTGTCCCCAAGCCTCCATAGCTACTGTTGACCCCTCTTGTATCATATTATACCAACTTCGTTTTTCTGTGGAAGTTAATAAGTCTAATGCTTTTTGATCCAATCCAATATTGTACAAGGCCTCTAAATAATACTGTGCACCATATACACTACAATCCATCCCTTTAGATTTTAAGAATGATGCCACTTCTATTTGTTGAATGCTATCAGGCAAACCGAATGCAACAGCAAATATCGAAGCATGTATGGCAGCGTGAGTTGTACCTATGCCATCCAGATAGCGCTTATTTGAACTATCCCAAAAAGAGGCATTAAATGCGGTTTTATTTTTACTGATTAAATCAGTGAAGTATTCACTATCTTGTGTTTGTTTAAGGCTGTCAGCAATTGTTTTAAAGCGGGTCATTGCACCATAATGCACAGCATTTACAACGGTATTATAATCTGATATTACATATCCATTACGTTCACCTTCGGGCCAGTCAACAATATCGCGGTAATCACCAGATCCGAAATGAATAGAGTTTTTGTATTCGCTCGTAAGCAAACCTGTTTTTGTGCTTATCAGATTATTCGGTGTTGTTAAGGCATGTTGGGTTTTAGCTTTTAAGTCGGCATAATAAGCAGTTATTGAACCATCATCACCGGTCCACATCCAATCGGTATAAGCCATTAATACCGATTGAGGAGTCCATTCGGTAGGCCAGGTGGGATTTTTAATGAGGTATTCATGACTACGGCGAGCAATGGAATACCCATCTTTGTCAACAGAATAATGACCCAATTGCTGAATATAGGCATCGGCCTCGTATGGTTTTCGTTCTCTGTTACCATCAACATACATGCCCAGCCAACTGGTAGCTTTCATAGAGTAATGACAGATGTCCCAAACTTGGTTTAAAATATCATTACTGGATTGAAAACTGGCTGCATTCTCATTAAATGGATAAAAAACAGCTTGCTGTTTAATATCATTTTCACTAAAGGTTCCCGGAACACCACTTAATTCGCAATACCTGAAAGGCATTGTATTAAAAAGTACATTTGAAAACCCCTGATTTTGCAAAGAGTTTGGTGCAGCCATTTCAACTTCGTATGTATGAGTTCCTTTAAGCAAAGAAATAGTAGTAGAATAATAAATAACGTTCGTATTTGGCGGCGTTGTATTTACTTTGTTGCCAACTTTGCATTCTCCTACTTTTACCAGTACTGATTCTCCACCGTTTGCTGTAATGGTTAAAACAACACGCGCAAAAGCATCTTTACCAAAATCCATGAAATAGCTACCGCTGCTCGTATTTATAAACGTCTTTGGAGCTATTAATTCAGTTTCAACCTTATAATAATTAGGAAATTCCCATTTGTCAAAATCTTCTTTTAATAAAATTCCGGTTGCTGACTTTACCAATACATTATCAACATTTGCCAGTTCAGAAAGACCTTGTCGAAACCCAATTCCTCCTTTATTAAAGGTATTATCAATTAATGAATCTATAGGAGCATTGTTTAAGTATGTTTTAATTTTTGATCCCTTGGTTTCGATTTTTAATTTATAGGTTGAATCGGTCAAGAAAGTATAGGGAATAGTTTTAATAACAGAAAAGACTCCATTGACACATTTATGGGCTTTAATAGCTTGTTCTTTTGAGCTTAGCTGCCACATATAATAATTGCTCTTATCTTTTACTCTAAAATTTACACCAATGGCGTTTGTCTTTATTTGTGCATTTAATTCAAAAGTAAAATCAGTCCATGGTTCAGCGTTTAGGCTTTGCACATAGGCACTGTTATTTAAGACTAAATGGCCATCTAAAACCACAGCATTCGTTAATGATAAATTAGATATCTTAGAGTCAATTGTAAATGATTGTACATTGGAATAAACACCTTCATTATCGTCTTTATCCCATGTTTTTACTTTCCAAAAATAGGTTGTGGCGGGGAACAAATTAGCACCGGCGTAGGTTACAGCTGCTGATTTGGATGAAATGACTTTTCCTGAATTCCAAAAAAGACCTTTGTCGGAATTAATATCAGTCAAACTGGAATCAACTATAATTTGCCAGGCAGTTTGTATTTCATTATTATCTATATCGTTTACTTCCCAACTAAATTCAGGTGTTCTGTCAGTGAAGCAGGTTTTTTCAGGATTACTCAGTAATTCAGTCATTAATCCGGTTGGTGCATTTGGTGCAGCAGCAAACACTACGTTGTTTAGCCAACTCAAAATAATGATGATAATAAAGAATTTTTTCATATTCGTTTTGTGCATTTCTTTATAAGTTTCATAGAGCTACCCTGGATTTTTCAAAACTCTGTCATAGATTTTTCATTTTATAAATGGCATGAAACATCTATGACAGTGTGTTAGAATAAATAAGGCGAGGTGATTAAAAATAGAAAGAAGTATGGTACTAGTAGAATAAAATTCGACTAGTACCGCACTTTTGTTATTTAACTATTACTTTTTGAACTTCTTTTCCGGATTTCACAATATATATACCGGATTTCAATGTAGTTCCGGTATTTGTTTTATTAACCAAAACCTCTGCTACTTTCATTCCCTGAATGTTATAAACCGCGTAGAAACCAACGCCGGTTACTTTTAATGTGTGATTGTTAACCGTAGCACTTAAATTTGTAAGACCCACTTTATCGACTCCTGTTGCGATGGGGATAGTCAATACCATATCATCCATAAAAATATAAGTAAGGGGATAATCCAGGGAGATTAGCTTTGCAAACACAATATAACAACTTGTTGCCGGAGCCACAAATGTAACGCTGCCGATAGCAGGTGTCTGGACGCCTGGTAATACTGTTGGCAGTTCGGTTAGAAAAAAATTTGCAGAACCACCTATAGCATTTATAGAAGTATCGTTAGGAAGGCTTGCGGCATACACCCGGGCTTGTGAGCCGGGACCAGCAACAACTCCGGTACCATTATCTACTTTATAATTAAAACTAAATGTGTAAGCTACACCGGCAGTAAGACCCACTAATTTATGGCTTACTTTATAATATCCATTTCCAACAGCACTAGTCTCATTAAACCGAAGCGTAAAGCTGTTTGAGCCGGTTGATGGATATATTGCTCTAATACGCGAATAACCAGCGCTACCAAAGATTTGTGACTTATCGTTAATCCATTCCCCTATAGGTGCAGCGTCAGTGATAGCATTTTCAAATCCACCATCTATCATGCCATTCTGAAACAGATTGGTACTGGCAATCAACTTATAAATTGCATTTCCATCAGCGCTCAAACCCGAAGCGGTTAAAACAGTGCCAGGTGCCACCAATGCAGAAGTTAGGTAAGCTCCTGTTGCCACATTTTTGAATTTAAGTGAACTGATGGTCGTTCCACCTATCAACCATTGAGAGTTCGTTGAATTGGTTGCCGGTTCGTAAATCAATCCGGTTGTTGCATCCACACTATTCAGGTACATCGAAGAGTCATTTTTCAGATAGTAACAATTTGCCACTCCTGAAACCGGAACAAATTCAAACTTTTGCGACAAATATACATCTGCATTATTCAAAGCCGGCTGATTAGTTGAAGCTATGCCTACTACTTTACTGGATTTGAGGTTTGTTTGCAACAAATAGTATTTTATTTCTGCAGTTGGAATAAATGATGGTGTGGCGGTAATTGCGCTTGTGGCAGTAGCTAAATCACCGTTCGAAGCCGATATAGTTCCACTCACTGTTGATAATTTATCATAGGTAACTGTAACAGTATTCGATGTATTTGCATTTGCCAGCGCAATAGTATAGATCGCTCCTGAGCCTATTACATTCGAGCCACTCAATGCTATTCCCGATGGAACGGTTAGCGTAATGTCGGTGGTCAGATTAGCACCGGCTACGGTAAGTGTTTTAACATTATCAACACCATCAAAAGTCAATGACCGTTCTGCAATAGTAATCAGTGGATTAACTTCTTTAGTAAGGGTCATATCATCTATATACATGTAAAAGTCGGGAGACGTGGTAACCAATCTGGCAAATACCATATAACAACTTGTTGCCGGAGCTACAAAGGTAACATTAGTGGTATAAGGAGATTGACTAGACAATGCAACAGTTGGACGTTCTGTCAGGGAATAATTTGCCGGACCGCCAATAGCGTTTGCAGAGATGTCGTTTACTGCAGTAGTTGCATAAACCAAGGCTTTTGCGTCTACACTTGGAAGAGCACCATTTCCTGCGCCATCTACTTTATATTTAAAACCAAAGGTATAAGTAGCACCGGCAATAAGGCCATTCAGTTTATGGCTTATTTTATAATAACCATTTAGATTGGAAACAGAAGCAAAACGCAACATAAAGGAATTTGCTCCTGTGCTTGCATTACCGGAAACACGTGAAGTTCCTCCTCCACCTATATTTTTTGACTTATCGTTTATCCACTCACCCAAAGGAGCTGAGTTTAAAATTGCATTCTCAAAGCCAAAATCAGCTAATCCATTGGAAAAAGCAGGATTAGTTCCTGTTGTAGCATCTACTAATTTAAAAGCAGCATTACCTGCGGCAGTAGGAGTCGTAGTAACCAAAGTTAAAAGAGTGCCGTTAAATACTGCCGGACCTGTAAAAGCTGAAGCCGAGGTAAGAAAACTTGTTGGTAAGCTAACACTTTTAAAAGAAACATAAGCCGTTGTTCCCACATCTGCAATAGTCCATTGCGCATCGGTAGTCGCATCCAATGCCGCAGCATAGGCAATTACACCCGCACTGGTACAAGTCAGGTAATTTCCATCACCGTTTACAATTCTGTAAATACCGGTGCTTACCAGTTCGAAAGTTAAGCGCTGAGAAGTAGAAGAGATATCTGCACTTACTACTGAGGGAATTGTACCATTCGCTCCGATTACTTTGCTTGACGTGTTTAGCGTTTGCACAGCCAGATAAGATTTTGCAATATCGATTGTATATGCATACAGATTTGTTACACCGCACCATAATAAACTTATGGCAATTAGAAAGAAGATTTTTTTCATGATTACGAATGATTTTAAATTAACTTATTTGATTATATTTATTTACTTTGGAATTCTTTTACGAGTTCTTTCTACTTCAGGTCTTAGACAAGCATCAGATGACTGTAAAAGTCATCTGATGAGGTCTAAAAACAATTACTTTTTCTCAATTTTTTTTGTAATCAAACTATTCTTACCCTTAACGGTAAGAAAGTAGGTGCCATTAATAAAATTGGAAACCTGTAATTTTAAAATATCGGCATTATAAATATGCATTTTCTTTTGCAGGATAGATCGACCCATGACATCACTTAATTCTAAAGACAAATCTTCGTTATCATATTTATCGAGTGAAACTGTCAAGTAATCGTTACAGGGATTTGGGTATACGTGAACCTGTTGCTTGTTTTTAAATCCATTGATGTTTTCGGGTAATGCCGTAACTGTACTTGAATTTTGGTTATATATTAATACTTTATCAAAAATCACCCCCGGATCCAACGCATACAATCTAATTTTCAGGGTACTACTATTCGAAGAATATTTCACTAAGTTTTTGGTATATCCTCTTAAAACATTTTTATTCCAGGTGCCAGTCATGTCATATTGATGAATACTTATTACCTGAGGCTCCCCGTCGTTAATAGAAATTCCAAAACGAAGATCACGCCCTTCGTAAAGTTTTTTAGTGGGCATACATCTTATTTCTAAGGTGAAAGCGGTATCCTTTAGCTCCACAGTATTTTCAATATACGGTGCAGTTTTCACATCAACAACACTTGGCAACGTAAAGGGCAGATTGATCACCCCTTTTTCGGAAGTTGAAAGTCCTTCGATAACTTCCCATTGGTATCCCTGTGCATTTTGCATGGTACTAAATTTCCATGCAGGAATAACCGTATCCGGATCTTGAATGGCGTTAATTTTATATTGATAAAGACCGGGTTCTATTATTTTTATGGCTGCAATTAAAGCATTGGGTTCCCGCTGATTGATCGTCAGTGTATTTTGTCCGGACAACAGGTTTCCACTCCATACTTTCACCCAATCAAAACTTTCGCCGGAAACAAAATCGTTTTGCACCAACTTGGTACCATTGATATTGATAAACCATGAATCTTCATTGAGCGAAGGTGTCTTTACTAAGAAATATATTTCTGACGCTGTGCTTTTGGGCATTACAAAAGAAAATTTTGCACTACCACCTGTGGTCTCGGTTTGTTTGACAGTATTGCCCACCACAAGCCCGTTTTCAAATTTCAAAGGCGCAACAAATATCCCTTTGTCCAACGCAATAACCGGAAAATCAATATGTTCCTTATCCACATCTGCCTGGGTTGCTACCGCCGGCATATCGTAAACCGATTGATCTCTGATGTCACAACTAATCACCTTATTCCACTTTCCGTTTTTGATAGTTGTATTATAATGTCTGGTGTGGTTAATAATGCGGTTATAGGCAGATATTGCTTTTAGTGAATATTGAAGTGCCAGTGGATCTTTTTCCAATGCTCCTTTAAAACTTTTATTGGCATAGAAATACTTTTCATTCATTAAGCCGGAACAAACAATCGGATAATAAACCGTTTCGAAAAAGGCATCTTTCAATTCGGCTGGAATACGGGAATAAACCGACTCAACGATCCCGGATATTTCAGTATAGGAAGCAAGTCTTTCTTCAATTTCTGAAGGCGAAAAACTAACCACGTTTATATGCTCCGGTTTTGAAGCCTGCGCCAATTGAAAATATTTAGTATATGCATTGGTAATATCTTCGGCATATTCAGGTCCGAAATTATATTCAAACCATTGCAAAAGATATTCTCTAACATTGTCTGTTCCCCATTTATTATAATCCCAGGCCAGATCGAGGCAATAATTGGTGAGCATTTCTTCCGGCTTAATATCACCAACATTAAACATCCAAACGCGGTTTCCACCAAATGTTGCCGCCTTTTTCATTTCACTGGCAATTAAGGCCGGTGAGGTTGATGCGAGCCACAAATAATCATTGGGTAAGCCCCAATACGAGATATGATAGTAAACACCACTTCCACCCGAACGAGCCTGCTCGGTAGGATTAGAAACCTGACGAATGTAACCATGGTTATCATCCACCCATCCAAGTGTAATGTCATCCGGCACTTTCATGTTGTTGTTATATTGTTCCAGTACTTCTTTGTAGGGCCAGAATACCTGCGGCACTTTATGCACTTCGGGATTGACATAAGTAGTGAGTAAGGCACGCTCGCGGGATATAACCTCTTCGAGCTTGGCAGTTTTCTCATTTAGTGTAGAGCCACCGGCCATACCACCATCTTCAGTTGCGCGAATACCAACAGTATAAATGTTCTCATACATTCCATTGCTTTTCACCCGCTTCTCAAGTTCTCCCATAATTTTTTCCATACTGATAAATGGATTCCATTCACTTACCGGATAAGGCCATTCATAGGTATTGTACAATAGCGGTTCATGATGTGAAGCTCCCATTATGATCGCATATCTGTCGGCCACAATTTTATTTTCGGCATAATAATTAAATGGCTTGGTGCTCGGATGCATGGCCGGCCAAATATAATTGGCTTTCAAGCGGAGCAATAACTCGAATACCTTTTCGTACGTACGCGGACCAATGTCTTTCACCGGATCAAAGGTATACTGCGACCACTCCTGCAAACCCCAGTCTTCATCGTTTATAAATATACCCCTGTATTGTACGGTAGGTCCATTTGAGACAAATGCAATCGGGCTCAAAACCAGGGCGTCCTGTTTTTTGGGAGTAACATCTGCCCACCAATACCAGGGTGAAACACCTATGGATTTAGATACTTCAAAAACGCCGTAAGCAGTCCCCCGCCTATCACTACCTGCAATTACCAGGGCTTTACTTACTCCGGTTACAGGAGCATCTACTGTTTGCACCAGGAATCGCTCCCATCCTCCTTTCAGGCTGTCAATATTCAGTTTGCCGGCACTAACCAGTTGATTTATCAATTGACTATTTTCAATAGATCCTATGATAACCACGTTCTCAGTCAACGAATCCAGGCTGTGAGTCAGTTTAGGTTTTCTGCCGGTTACCATTTCAACATCAGAACAGAACAGGTTTGCAGCTATTTTAACGACTTCCTGTTCTGTTGAATCACAAAAAACAACGGTATTTGTGTTTTCAACGGAGAGTGGAAATCCCTCAGTGGGACTAAAATTGATTGTGAGAGGCAAATTACTCTTGGCACTAAAAATTATCAATGAAAAGAGTACTGTGAAAATAATTTTTTTAAACTTCATCGGTACGGTATTTATAATTATTAATTCAATCATTCTGTGAGACATTATTTGCACTCACTTTAAAAATTCAATATCCATCACAACATAATTCCGGACAAACATAATTTCAAAAAGCATAGAACACGCGTTGACGTATTCTATCCTTTTGTGAAAATGTGATATCCTATCCCGGTAATTAATTGACAATCACTTTAAATACGCCTGTGTTATTTGTTTTTACAAAATAAACACCCGGATGTAAATCAGTGAAAGTGTTTGAAGTATTTGCATTTACAGCTGCAACCTTCATTCCATTAATGGCATAAACAACGTAACTATCAACACCTTTCACTGAAAGTTTTCTGTCAATTACGGTGTAAGTATAGTCTTTACCTAATTCTTTGATGTCTGTTGCCACATCTACTACATAGTTAATTGTGTAAGTTTTTGTTGTAACGCCATCAAGTGCTCTAACTGTGATTGCTGAGAAACCAGCACCGGAACTTACATCAACGTCTTCAGCACCGGTTACCATTACACCTGAGATATTTGTTAATGCTGTCGGGGTAACTGTAATCGTTCCTGTTGGTAAGTTTACGGTGTAAGTTGTAACAGTCTGAGAAAATGATAAAGTTCCGGCATTTAATGTCAACCCTGCAAGATTTGCATCTGCAGCAACAACCGGGTCTAATTTTGCCAGTTTGAAATAATCCACTTTAAACCAACCAGCCATTGCGCTAAGGAGTGCTGCAGTTGTACCATCGCTAAGTTTACTACCAGTACGAATTCCAAGTTTCAATGGGTCTCCATCGGATATCGTTGTATATACCAGCATTTCACTCAGTGCATTCGCAACCGGACTATAACCGGCAAAAGTATTTGTCTCACCGGCAGTAAGGTTAGAAACATAATCCGTTGATTTACCAAAATATTGTACATTATTATTGGCGAATAAACGTTGGGTCGTATTCTTCAGAGCCGCATCCACTGCAAGGCGACACTTCACTTCATAAGTTCCTGCAGGTAGCCCGGTAACAGTCTGATAATGTTCAAAAAGTTCAGGCAATATACAATTACCGCCTACCCATAAAGCACTATTACCCTCTCTGTTCGTATTATCTGCATTGATCCCCTGCGAATCACTTCCAAGTGCGAAATCTGTACGTGACCATCCCCAGATCCATGAACCTACTGCCGGTTTCAATGTTGTGCCCGTGAAAGCAACACCTTCAGAAACATACTCGAAACTATTATTTACAACCTGATCAGTGAAGTTTTGGTATGAAGTATTGGTAGCATAATTAATTGTGTAGGTCTTAGATGTAATACCGTCAACTGCTTTTGTAGTAATAATGGATATACCTGAGCCGGCACTTACATCCACTGCGCTTGAACCTGACAGAATTGTAACACCTGAATGAGCTGTAATTTCCGGAGCCACCGAGGTAGTTCCCGCAGGTAAATATACAGTATAAGAAGTGATGGCCGGATTAAATGCGGGGCTAAGGATCCCCGTGTTAAGTTTAACCGATTGCAGGGAGGCATCAGATGAAGATGCTGCATCCATTTTAATAAGTCTGAAATAATCTACTTTAAACCAGCCGGCCATAGGGACTAATGATCCGTCGGCATAAGAACCATTGCTTAACATACCACCTGTACGTATTCCGATTTTTAAGGATTGACCTGCTGTTATGGTTGTGTAGACGACCATTTCCCGTAGCGCATTCGCTGCCGGAGAATATCCTGCAAACGTGTTTGTTTCACCAGTGGTGAGGTTAGATGCAAAATCAGTTGATTTACCATAATACTGAACGTTATTATTCGCAAACAAACGTTGTGTAGTCAGTTTATTGGCATAATCTACAGCCAGACGGCACTGCACCTGATATGTCCCGGCTGATAATCCTTCAATGGTTTGATAAAATTCAAACAGTTCAGGCAACAAGGCATTACCACCTACCCAACAGGCACTATTTAGATCTTTATTGGTGGCATCCTGGTTAATTCCCTGCGAATTGTTAGTGCCTAAACTGCTAAAATCAACCGTCCAACCATAAAACTCAGTAACCGGAACCTGAATGCGTGGTTTCCAGGTGGTATTTGCCGGGTTTGTAATGCCCTCTTTCTGCAACTCAAAACTTGAGTTAATAATCAGATTCGTGTAATCTATGTTTAGTGCATTTACACTAAACATTGCACTCAATGCAATCAATAAAAATGTAATTTTCTTCATTTTGTTTTTTTTAAAGGTGAATATAACTGTAAATATTATCGGGTTTCTTGTTATTAGTCCTAATAAAAAATGCTTATGACCAAATAGAGTATGTTAATAAAGTCCTGTCTTTTTTCTCAAATCTCTGTAATGGATAATCAGCTTAATTAACCAGCACTTTTCTGACCGTTGAACCGTTTTTTTCTTGAATATTAAACAAATAGATTCCTTTACTCCAATTGCTCACATTAAAATTGGCCGTTGAATTAGCTGCCTTTTGTGATGAAACAAATCTTGCATCTATTCCCGTTACAGAAATAAGGGAACCGGGAGCTAAATTTGTTATGGAGAGAATCCCTTTTGCCGGATTCGGATAAATAGAAATAACATTGTTGTTTTTATCCATCTCACCGATTGAAGTCAGGGCCAATTTAGAACTAATGAAAGCAGCTAATTCTTTTCCGTTCGTTTGTCCATCTGCTTCACCCGGGTGTCCACCCACTCCACCTCCGGTCATACGGGTAAAGCTGAAGTAATACACTTTATTGTCACCGGCAGCATTGATTTCAGCTACCGCACTGATAATGGTGTTCCCTAATTTTACATCTGTAACCATGGGGCTATTGGTGCAAACAATTTGTGCATTCGGGTAGGCAGTACGTAAATTGGCGACCAAACTTTTATAACCCGTAATGAATGTAGCGGTAGTTATTGTACCGGCACCCAGCCCCAAATTATAATCATTTGTACCCAGGGCAACAACTACAACATTGGGAATGTATCTTGTAAAATCCCAGGTATTGTTTGCCGGTTTGGGAATATACATTGGAAGGGCAATGGTTTTATTGTATATATCGCTGATCAAATACGCCGGAAAGCTTTTCACAACACCAATGCCGGAATAACTGATGGTATGGTATTGCGCATTCAGTTCACGGGCTGTCACAGCAGGATAAGCTTTATAACTGTTGTCGGCAGCGGGCCGAGTGCCTCCTTCAATTCCGAAACCACAGGTAATGGAGTTGCCATAGAACTCCAGTTTTAATGCGGGTAAAGGATCGGGTGTCAGCAGACCTTTCCCTTCATCAGTTTTAAAACCCAAAAACTCACACTCACCATTGTATGATTCTGTAATTTTCACAAGCTCCACCGTGTGAATTCCGTCGGGTAAGTTTTTAGCTATCGAATAAACCTGAGAAGAAGAATATACTTTGAATCTAACCGGGTATCCACCGTCAATAATGGAAACGAAATAGTTTTCCGCGAAATTAATACCACTGTATTGTTTCAACAACAGGTCGAGGGATGTACCTTCGAATTTGGCTTTAATTGTTATATTTGAATAGGCAAACAAAGGACTTTCGGGTCTTGTAAAATCAACTCTACCCATGTATTGTATATTTGGATTGCTTGCTGAAATTAAAGTCTTCGTTGGAGCCAGTTTTCCAATAACAATATAATTCAGTGTGTAAGTTAATGTTGTGACACCATCAAGCGCTTTGGTAGTCAGGATTGAGGTACCAGTACCCAAACTTACATCTACGGCATCGGTACCGGTTACCATAACACCTGAAACATTCGTTATCGCTGTTGGTATAACTGAGCTTGTCTCGGCAGGTAAGTTCACGGTATAAGTGCTAACAGCCGGGTTAAAAGCCGTAGTCAGTGTACCTGTACTTAAAATCAACTCTTTGATAGTAGCATCTGCAGCTACAGCCGGTTCTATTTTAGTCAGTCTAAAATAATCTACTTTAAACCAACCGGCCATAGGGACGAATGATCCATCAGCAAAAGAACCATTACTTAATTTGCCTCCTGTGCGTATACCAATTTTTAATGGCTGACCTGCTGCTATGGTTGTGTAAACTACCATTTCCTTGAGCGCATTCACTGATGGAGAATATTCTGCAAACGAGTTTGTTTCTCCCGTGGTGAGGTTAGATACATAATCGGTTGATTTACCATAATATTGAACGTTTTCATTCGCAAACAAACGTTGTGTTGTCATTTTATTGGTATAATCAACTGCCAGACGGCATTGCACTTTATAGGTCCCTGCGGATAATCCTTCAACGGTTTGATGGAATTCAAATTGTTCAGGTAACAACGCATTACCGTTAATCCAACAAGCATTAACTTGATCTTTGTTACTTGCATCCTGGTTAATTCCTTGTGAATTAGAAGTACCCAGGTTACTAAAATCGACAGTCCAACCATAAAACACGGTAACCGGATCCTGAAGTCGCGGTTTCCAGGAGGTACCTGCCGGATTCGTTACGCCTTCTGTCTGGAACTCGAAACTTGAATTAACAATCAGATTCGTGTAATCTGTGTCTTGTGCATGAAGGCTAAACAAAGCACTCATTGCAATTAATAAGAATGTAATTTTCTTCATTTTAATCAATTTTATCTGCGTTCTGAAAGTAAAAATTTGAATGTTGCATTACCGGATGCAACCAATATGAGGCTTTCTGATTAGAGAGTCACTGACATAGGAATTAATCCGACAAAGATTTGGTGAGATAAAAACAAAAGGGAAGGATGGAAGAAAGGGAAGTGATTTGTGTTTCATGAAGTTTAATTTAAGGTTGTTCTTTTTGTTATTAGACAGCAAATCTAACAAATGATACGAACAGCACCTTATTTTTTAGGTACACTTTTATTCCATTTGTTTATTTGGAATAAAAGAATGATTAACTAACATAAATACAAATAGATACAACAATGTATCTATGTTGTCAAATAATCGTATGATAACAAACACAATAAACAAGCACGAAAAAAAGAAGGTAAAAAATGTGAATTAAGCAATGTAGTTTCTATTGTTGAGAATTCTGTTATACAAAAAACTGTGTGAAATTTATACGAATAATGATTCCACAACTGATTGAAATAGTAGAGTCTCTACGACTAAGAATTTCTCTTTTGGAGGAGTTGAAGGTATTTTTTTATAGATTAGATTCCATTTTTAATCAATTCGAGTTCCATTTTTATCCTTTCGTTCAGCAGGTAAAGCCGCAGCTAATTCTGCGGCTTTAGCTGTAACTATACACACCTGATTGATGCGTAAACTTTGGCATTCTACTAGTTGACTGATAATGTGTTTCTCTTTCAATATGTTTTCATCCTTTAATTTTTCAAACAGCTCTTGAAAGATCGATTTGTGATTTAGAAAAAAAACTGACAAAAAAACCATTTTTAAAAAGTTTGTTTTAATCTGTCACTATTATACTCGCAACACTAACAGAGTTGTCCTCAATCGTAGTTTTTACAAAGTATACTCCTCTGGAATAAGGGATCTCAATTTTGTCCGTTTTATTATTAAAATTAGAACTATATAGTTTTTTACCCAATGTATTAAAAATTTCTACACGCAAATTTATTGAATACTTTGACTTAATAGTAATTTGCTGTCCTCTTTTCAGTAAAGTAGGATATATAGAAACTGTTGAAGAAATCATATTCTGAGAGGATAAATTTGTACTATGATCGTCTTCTTCTTTTGCATAAGCAATATTTGCCCCCAGACGAGTTCCTGCTTCAATAAACATATACCATTTACCGGCATCGTTCTGAATAAATACTGGAGCTGCTATACGGGGAACAGCTATTGGGTTACCATTATTATCTGTATCAATTACAACATCTGATGCCTTTAAGTATTCGCCCCAATGAACTTCCATATCGAAACTTTGACCAACTTCGACAACACATATATTTCCGGAACTTCCATGGCAAAATACAAAACAACGACCGTTCTTTTCCATAAAGAATGGTCCCGAAATATTGCTACCCATTGAACCAGTATAATTAGGTTTTACATCCGTTCCCGGAATTTTCTTGTAATTCAAATCAGACGATACTAATGGTTTCTTCACGGGAGTCCAATTGACACCATCATTCGAGTATGCCCAATAAATGCTACGGATATTCTCCATGATCATCAGAATCATAACATACTTATTTCCCAAACCGGGAATTTCATGTTCAAAGACTTTAGCGTAACTTGCTTCAGAACCTGTCGAAGAGAACTGTTTCGCTTCCAGAATGCTTCCTCCAAAAGTCCAATCGATCAAATTATCACTTGTAGCGTAGTGTGTAGTTGTATTGGGTCCATGGAAATACATAAAATACTTGTGGAATATCTCATTCCAGATTACCTGACATGCTGAAATATGAGTCGCTGTATTTATGATATTATTCGGTACGGCTTTAGCCCAACTAAGGTTAATAACTGTATTGTGTTCTGTCCACGGACCATCGAGAGATGAGCTTGTTGCAAGAAACATTCCACCTGGATTTTCGTGTGGTGTATAAAAACGATAGTACCTGGCCAACGTATCTTGTCCATTCTGGAATTTACCGTTTATTGTATATTTCTTTGCATCAATAATAGATGGAAAGATAAATTCATTCGAAGGTGCTTTATATAAATAATCTTCTATTTTAGTCATAAAACCAACTAGTTTCACCTGTGGTAAAATTTTACTGTCTATAGGAGATTCTTCCACTACTACATACTGAATGTTCTTCGGGTTTACTGCGATATCACCAACTGTGCCATTAGGTGCTGTAATATTAATATTATATTCTCCAACTGGAACAGTAGCCGGGATGGTAAAGTTACTTATTGTGTTATTGGATGCTATAGTAATTTCTGTAGGACTCAATACATTTACGCCGTTCTTGTCGACAAACGAAATTATCAGTTTTTCTCCGATGTTAATTAAAGCAGTGCTAACAGTCAATGAAACCGTGCGCTCATGGTTTACTACGTGACTATCGGAACTTAAAGACACCGAATTTATTTTCGGTTTTGAGCTAAAATCGCCGATTCCCATTTTTGCATACTCAATATCCATATTGCAACGGTTGTTTGTTTCAGCACCTAATCGTAAAATATTAGTACCTGACATTGAGGTTGTAGGCGCGTTTTCAAAAATCGGATTATCACTACCATCAACATAAACATCATATTTCAAGTTATCGGCATAAAAAACAAACCGATAGATATGCCATTCAGAAGTATTTAATTTAAATTTTTCTTCATTGCTATGGCTAACGCCAGCCTGAAGAGTGATATATCCTACATTCGCATCGCCATATTTAAGATGAATACTCATATTCTTATTATTCATCCGGGCTGATATTTGGTTAGACTCAAAGCCTCCTTCGCCGGTCAAAGGAGGTGTAATATCGGGGAATGAAACCTTATCAATTGGTTTTATACGTGCTTTCACTTCAAAGGTATAAGCAGTATTTGATGATAATGTCAATGCTGCCGGCACCAGAAAACCGTAATTAAAACCAATGTTTGTAAATGTTTTCATTACATTTACATAACCGCTTTCTTGTGTAACTGCTGAGGTGGGAATACTTCCAGAAGCACTTTTAGAAAATATCCATGCTTTATCGGTATTCGAACTACCATTAACATTCCATGCGACCATGGATTTGTTGATAATATCCCATGTTTCGGAGGCAAACATATTGCCAGTTAACAGAATTAACGTGATAATATAATTAATTTTCTTCATAATATTATTGTTTTGAATTTAGAAACAAGGTCGGGCTTGAATTAATTCCCAGACATTAGGAGTGAGGAGTATGGATAATTCTCTATGCAAATTTTTATTCCTATGTCCTTAGTCTCAATTACATTTGGATTTATTTCAGTTTATAAAAGGGAATCAGCATTCCAAATTAGTAAAAACTAGAGTAATGATCGTACTAAACAAAAAAGAACTTTTTGCTTAATTTTAAAAGTTGTTGTTGTTTGATTATGTGCGTTTTGTTTAGTATTCTTTATTTTACTATTACTTTATATACTCCGGCATTATTTGTTTTTAAGATATAAACGCCTTGCATTAAATTAATCGGTGCTTCTGAAACATTATTTACATCAGCTATTTTAAATCCATTGATACCATAAACAGTATAAAAGTCGATATTACGAACTGTTAATTTTCTATCTTTAACAAAGTAGGTAGCATTCGTTTTATTAATCTCATCAATACTGTTGGCAGCCCCTACTGTATAATTTATCATATAGGTTTTAGTGGTAATTCCATCGAGTGCAGTAACTACAATGGTCGAGACACCAGAACCTGAACTTACATCAACGGCTCCTGCTCCTGCAACATTTACATCCTGCAATTTAGCAGTCGCAATAGCGGATACAGATTTGGTTCCGGCAGGCAACACAACGTTGTAAGCGGTTGTTGCCTGAGAAAAAATCACATTGCCAGTACTTAACGTAATTGCAGTTAAATCTGCAGCAGTAGCATTTTCAGGTGCAATTTTTATAAGACGGAAATAATCCATTTTGAACATAGGCGAACTTTGGGAGGTCGTAATATCTCCATCGCCCTCTTTATTGCTCGTACGCACACCAATTTTCAAAGACTCATTTCCTGATAGGGTAACATAAACAGCCATTTCTTTCAGATTGGTTTCAACGAACTCAGGATATCCGGCAAAAGAATAGCTCTCAGTTTCTATTTTATTCAATGGATACTTATAGTCTGGTCCAAAATATTGTACACTATTATTTGCAAACAAACGCTGACTTGTTCTCTTATCATTTTTGCCTATTGACAACAGACATTGAACTTTATAAGTACCTGCTTCAAGTTTCTCTTTAGCAATCGTCTGCGAAAATTCAAACTCAGTATAACCCGGCTTATTACCACCAATCCAGGCGATCCAACTTCCATGTTTACTCACTCCATCTGCATTAATACCTTGCGAAGAACTGGTTCCTAAAAGCGATTGATCGTGAGTCCATCCATAAAACTGTTTTGATGCACATAATGACTTTAATAGTCTCCAACACGGAATACTACCGGAAGCATCCCAACCGTCTATTCCAGGCGCTACAGCTACAGGCTGACAATTAACATCACTAGCCAGCTCAAAATCATTATTGATTATCAGATTTGTACAGTTTACATCATTTCCCATTACGAAATTTACAGTATAAGTCTTTGTGGTTTGACCATTCAGCGAAGCCACTGTGATCGTCGAAATTGCCGAACCCGAACTTACATTAACAACTCCAGTACCTGTTGTTATAGTAGCTTTGTAAGAAGCCATCAACTGAGGAATTACACTGGTTGTTCCAGCTGGCAGGTAACAGGTATATTCCGTTATTTCAGGATTAAATGCCGGACTTAATGTACCAAAATCGTATTTGAGCGAACTTAATGCCGTTGCCGAATTGGTTTCAGCATCATACAATGCCGAAGCGCACCAAATAACTGCTGCTTGTCCGTGAAGATCACCCACAATGCGTTGTCTGTTCATATAATATTCTTTGGTGTAACCCACATTTGTTCCGATACAAACATCACGTATTGGCCAATCATCATTCAGATTTGCAACCAATGCAAACCATGCCTTACGAGCCACGGGAGCATATTCATCAGCATCCAGCAGTCCGTTTTTTACACCCATTATCATAGCGTAAGCATACATGGCCGAACCAGAGGTTTCTGTCCACGCATCTGGCTGATCAACCAACTGTCTCCATAAGCCTCCTTCACTTTGATAGGATTTTAATGTTGCCATCATCTTACGATATCCTTGTAAAATCTTAGGTCTGTCAGGATTGTTTTCCGGTAGTGAAGTTAATAGATCGGCCATCCCTACTGCCATCCACCCATTGCCACGACACCAGAAAAAAGGTGCTATTGGATCATGGAAAAATAATCCATTTGGACGTTGTAACGAGTCGAGATAAACAGTCATTTCAAAAGCCGCCCGATTGATATATTTCACATCTTTCGTAGCAAGATAAGCCTGACATTGAATAGAAGTAATCATAAACATATCGTCAATCCAAAAACGAGTTTGCCACGATAGTCCTTTAGCAGCGAGTGCATTGTATTTATCTACATTTTCAGGTCTTGCATCCGGTGGTACTGACCATTGACGATTGGCAAAATCAATTCCAACGTTGTAATAAGATTGCTTTCCAGTCTGTTGGTATAGTTGTAGTGGTATAATTCCAAATACAGTATTATCCACATGATTAGGCGTTTGCATAGCTCCACTATTTGCTCCCAGAATTGGTATAAACCTGTTCTCTAATTGTCGAAGCATGACTGTATCTTTAGTTAAACCTGCAAAACGTAGTGCACCAAACCAAGTACAAACCTCAGGGTAAGCTATTGGACTGGTTGATTGCGCAGCAGAAAGATATCGTTGAACCAACTTCGAACCGATAAATCCAGGGTCACTGCCTATCGGAAAATTTCTAAACTCTTTCGGAGTTTCGGCATGTACAGATATACACCCAATTATCAGCATTAAAATTAGTAATTTGTTTTTTTTCATGATTTTTGAATTATATTTATTGTTATAATTGTATTTGATTTATTTTGGCTCCACACATATATATATGACCATCTCACGCATAAATTCAAAAAGTACAGTGGTTCTGTAAACTTTACTGACACAACGAAATAGGTGGGGATTTCACTACTTTATACTTTAGGTATAGGTTACTACCTATTTGTCCTGAAAGTAAAAAACAGGAACGCTGACTTAAATAGTGTGAAAATCCCGGTTCTGGAAGTATATTCAACTGTAATTAGGTTCTTCAAAGATGTGTGGTAACAGAAGTAAAGGCAGAAAGAGGATCGGGGAAAGGACTTTGTGTTTCATGCAGCTTTACTTAAGGTTCGTAATTAGCTGACAAAACTATCGAATGATAACGAGAGTACCTTATATTTCAGGTACACTTTTATTCCATTCGTTTATTTGAAATAGAATAAATTATAACTCAATAAAATAAAGGAAGATACGCAATATCGCTTGGGTTTTCAAATAATCGTATGGTAACAAACAAGAAACAACTGCGATGGGATAGTGAAGATATTAATTCGTTTTGGACTGATTCAGAGATTGAATAAAATCATTCGGAGTGACACCGGTTTGCTCCTTAAATGTTCTGAAAAATGAAGTGTAAGAGCTGAATCCACTTTGTTTGGCCAGCGCTTTCAGTGTGAATCTGGAAAAATCGGTAGTAGCAACAATCCGTTTGAATTCTTCTACCCGATAGCGGTTGACGAAATCATAGTATCTTTCATTCATAAATGCATTGAAAATTTGGGAAAGTGCCTGATTGGAACAACCTACAGCTTTGGCCAGATCGGGCATCTTTAACTCCTCATTAAGATAGAGCTTCTGTTCGACCATAGATTTCTTTAGTCTTTCTATGATAGCCTGCGCCTCAAGGTCACTTATTTTGTTGAACCGGTATTTTTGATCTTCATCCGGCTGTTCAGTGACACTGAACGGTTTTCCGGCTTTTATGGTCTTTTTAGTCTTCCGGTAACGTATAAACAGCCATCCACCTATAAGCATTAATAAAATAATGATTGCAATTTCCAGGATCGAAAACAATGGTTTTATTTCGATGGATACAGTTTTAAAGCAGGTGTGATCCATATTTCGTCTCACAAGGAATGTATATTTACCCGGACTGACATTCCGGTAGTCGAGATTATTCTGTCCGGTTAAAATCCGCCATCCGGTTTCATAGCCTATCAGTTTACATTCATACACCATCAAATCGGGTCTGTCGTAGGTCAGTAATGCAAATTGAAATTCAATATTATTTTCATATCTGCTCAGAACAATCCGTTTCCCGTTTTTGATGGCATCATACATGTTATCCATTTCGGATGCGCCGTTTATTTTTATATCGGTAATGGCCATTGGAGCAACAGCCCGTTTGTAATTTCCTGAAGAATAAAACAAACCTTTGTTGGTTGCCAGCCAGAGCTTTCCTTCGTTATCGAAAGCGCCATTGGCAGCATAAGCCTCCATCAAACCCTCGTTGGTTGAATACAACTTAAACTGAGTCAATGCTTCGTTTGCCCTGATGGTTCCCCTGGAACCGATAAACCAGAAAACACCGGCTTTATCCTGCAACACTTTGACGATACCCATTCCCGTGAAATCAGCATCATGTTCGGTACAAACCTGACGGAAATGTTTTATATTCGCATCGGAGAACATTACATTCCTTACGTTGTAACAAAACAGCAGATTTCCTTTTCTGTCTTCCGTCATAAAATGTACCCTTTGTTGTTCAATAAACCCTTCGGGGAAATTACCGGGAACAAAGTCATTCTTCTTGCTGTCCCAGAAACCAATTCCTTTGTTGGTGCAGATCCAGGTTCTTCCCTGCCGGTCAAAATAAACATACCGGACTACATCATCGGGCAAATGCGAGTTCAAGGTATTGAAAGAGCTGATTTCTTTTGTTGCTTTGTTTAAGATGTGAAGACCTGCCGACGATGCAACCCACAAATTGCCCTTGCTGTCTTCATTCAGGTGATAAATGGTTGCTTTCTTTAAGAATGCGAATGGTTCGAATACCTTAAGACTCACGGCATCCGGGTCAAAATCATAAATTCCACATTCGCCGCCCAGTATTATATTTTTATCATAAGGAATAAACGAAAAGACATCGCCGGGCCTGAGCATTTTTCCTTTGTCGGTGCCTGTTTCGAAGATTTGAACCTTTCCTGTTTTTTCAGATACGTGATAAATACCATAACGGTTGGTGAGTATTTTATAATCTTTTCCAATGTACAGATCGTGCACCGGAAGGTTGAAAGTAGTAAAAGTTGGTGTTTTATAAAGGATAAAAGCCTTCGGGTATAAAAACAGAAAGTCATATCCCAGATTTTCGGAACTTCCGGTCCAAAGAATTCCCAGATTATCAACCAACAGGGTTGTTACCATGCTCGAAGTGAGTTTCACAGGATTGCTTGGCGAAGAGTCGAACGTACGAAATACTTTTTTATCAGGGATTGAAATAAATGAGATGCCCGTACCGGCTGTTCCTACGTAGAGCTCAGTCTTGCCATTATTCGACAAGCAGGTAATTTTATTTTCGCTTACTTTCATAAAAGCCTGCATGTCGCCATTGCGGGTATTAAAGGCAAATATTCCGGATTCGTTCGTCCCCACATACAGTGTCTGGCCAACGCCTGTCATGCAGGTGAGGTACGATTGCTCAGTTTTTGAAAGAAAGGGGTACGTTTTGGTCGATTCGGTCGAAGGATTATAGGAGGCAATTCCGCCGGGTGTAAGCAGCCACAACAAACCATCCAATGACCTGTGGATGGACAGCACCTGATTAAAAGGGAAAACAGCACTCTCCAGTTGAACAGACTTTTGTTTCTCACCGGAAATAATAATCAGGCCATTTTGCGTACCCACATAAATATTGTTTTTGGGGTCAATGCTGAGTGACAGCACATTTACAGCAATATTTGAAGGAAGAACAGAAACGATATCCGGACTGTTTTGATTTATTTTATAAAGACCATTTGAAGCGCCAACATAAATAATACCCTCCTTACTTTCACCGAATGCATTAATTCTGGCAACCTCTTCAGGCAGCATGTATGTTTTAAAATAATGCCCGTCGAAGCGCTGAACGAGATGGGTTGCTCCACTCCAGATAAACCCTTCAGCATCTTTAAAAAGGCAATTGATCTGCCATTCGTGTAACCCATCTCCGCTGTTTATATTGCGAAATGATCCAACCTGAGCTTTCAGGGTAGAAAAGATCAAACACAAAAACAATAAGGATAGTAAATAATGCTTCCCGGTGATTTTCATATAAAAGGATAACGCTGCTGTTAGTGCAAAAGTATGAAAAATTAATGTCAGATACAAATATAAGTGTGGTGCATTTGGTAAGCTTATAAAATAAGTATGATCTGTCATTTAATACTTGTGAATCAATCGAAATAAGGTTACAAATAAATCCTTTTCAAATCACGAATTGAAATAAATAAAACAAAGTGCGGGAAGGAACAAAGACCGCAAAGTAGTTAGCAGATGAATGGCCTCAATTTTCTGTTTCTTTTTTAGATAAAACTCTTCATTCTTTTTGTGATGTATTAATAAACACCTCTAACTTTTTTATTGATTATCTGAGTTTAATTCAACAGGAAGTATGTATATTTGCAAGATAAAAAATAACACCCATGACAGTAACAGCCCACATAGATGTTAGTACGCCGAAAGGTCGTAAAATCGTACGCGAACTGGAGAAAAACAAGAAGCTTGTCAAAATAGACAATCCACTTCCTGTTGGTGAAGATGGTTTGCCTTTGGAAACCTATTCGGTGGAAGAGTCATTTGAAAACTTATGGAAAAAAATGGAAGAACATTACGGTTTTGATATTCGTAAGTTATGAAATCTTACAAGATAAGAATCTCAATACAAGCGGATAAGGATATCGAAAACCTACATTTCTATATTTTTGAAGTTTGCAAATCACCAATCACATCAAGAAGATATATTGAAGGTATTATTTCTGAAATTATATCTTTATCTCACTCTGCCGATAGCTTTCCGGTTTCAACATTAAAATCTGTTTCAAAATATGGATATAATGCACGGCGGATCAATTATAAAAAAGTGACTATCATTTATACAATACACCGTAATATTGTCTTAATCCAACGTGTTATACCCGGCACATTACTTTCTGATTTATAACAAATCCGGATATTAAACAAACGGCTGAACCTCCACAAGAAGTTCAGCCGTTTTTTATAATTCAAATCGTAATTATTTCTTAGCTTTCACCCTGATGACCGTCAAAGACATGGGTTGCGACGTGTAGCTGAAGTTTTTACTTGCTTTAAAGTCAGATGTAACCGGAGCTACTTTTTCAGGATTTTCAAAACTGTTCCGGGCATCGGCAGCACCGGTCAGCACAGTAAGGCTAGCTTTTGAGCCCAAACCTTTAAAGGCTGATAAATCCACGTTCAGTTTTTGTTCGGTTTTGCTGCAATTTACCAGTTTCACAATTACATCACCGGTTTTATTCTCGCGTACGCAGGAGAATGCCAGGGTAGAATCCGCTTTATTTGCTGTCGGAGCCACCACATTTCCATAATAAACATCGCCCTGATTGACAGAAAATAATTGTTGAACGTAATAATTGGCAGTCCGATACAGGCTGGTATTATTGAAATAAATCAGATCGGGATTCCATTGCGTATGTCCGGCTTTGGCCAGTAAAGGTGCATAGGAAGTCAGCCGAACCACATCACCGTTGCGTTCCAGCGAAGTCATAAATGCCGCCTCAGCAATGGCATTGAATAAAGTATTGCCCCGCGAAGCATATTCGCCCAGATATACTTTCGACCCGGCACGGTTGTAGGTGTCATACCTTTTTTGGTTGGCAATAAACCATTCGGGACTTTCGTAATAATGCTCATCAACCATAGGCACCTTCAATTCATTGGCCAGTTTCCAACCCTGTTCAAAATCTTCTCCCTTGGGTGCAGGTCCCACGGTTCCGATAACGGTTATTTCGGGATGTTTTGCTTTAACCACCTCATAAATGAGTTTAAACCTTTCCCTGAAAACATCTGTAATCTTGTCTTCATTACCAATGCCTACATATTCCAGGTTGAAAGGCTTCGGATGTCCCGCTTCAGCTCTCTTTGCGCCCCATGTTGAAGTTACGGGTCCGTTGGCATATTCAATTAAATCAAGAATTTCCTGTGTATATTCGTTTAACTCATCGAGCGGAATTCCTTTTTGACCTGTACCACCAATGCGCCAGGTTCCACCGGAATTCTGACAGCTAACCGCTGCCGGAACAACCGGTAATGCCTTTGCTCCCATGTCTTCGCAAAACTGGAAATATTCGAAATAGCCCAACCCTGCTGTTTGATGATAACCCCAGATATTCCGTTGTGCAACGCGTTGTTCAACGGGGCCTATCGTATTTTTCCAGCGATACATATTACCCAGTCCATCGCCATGCACCAGACAGCCGCCCGGGAAACGCATAAATTTAGGCTTCAGGTCAGCTATGGTTTGCGCCAGATCGGCACGGAGTCCGTTGGATCGTTTTTTGAAAGTGTTCTGCGGAAAAAGCGATACCATATCGATAGCCAGTATTCCTTTTGCTTTTACCAATACAATTATACTGGCACTGTCGTCGGTCTGGTTGACTGTTATGGTTGTAGCGTATTTCTTCCAGTCATTCGATTCGGTAGAAAAAGTTATTTCGCCCAGGACAACACCTTTCTTCCCTACTAATTTCACCTGAACAGGAAAGGTATTGTCGGTAAGCTGACGCAGAAAAACAGAGAAATCATATTTCTCCCCGGCTATCACAGGAATGCCATCAAAGCCGGAGTTTTTCAATCCTGTTCCTTCCTGACCTTCATCTTCAACCTTCAAAACTGCATAATGCGGATTGTTCGGGTGAACCGGTGAAGCTGTTTCGACCGAGATAGTTCCATAACCATATCCTTTCGTAATATATTCCCAGCTGGTAAACGAATTCCAGCCATTCCGATCGCTCAAACTATATTCGAACGAACGGTTCTGTATCAACTCAGCATAAAGCCCGCCGTCAGCCGCATAATTGATATCCTCGAAAAATACTCCGATAAGATCGGGACTGATTTGTGTTGTACTGGCTGCCGGTTTCTTTTCCCCGGCCTGCAGCGAAAGTCCGGTTCCAAAGATTATTAAAAGAAGAAATGCCGTTTTTAATTTCATTGTTTGTTGATTTAATTTACAATAACTTTATGGACAGAAGATTTATGATCAGAATTTACTTTGACAATGTTTACACCCGGTTTTACCGGAATGCTTACATTCGAAGCAACTGTTTTCAGTGATTTAGACATCCTGCCGCAGATATCAAAAACCTGTATGGTAGAATCTCCGTTAAGTCCGGAGACCTTAATTTCTTTATCAATAGCGATAACCGATACCGGTGAAATCCCGGTTTTAGGGACAGCATTTGGCACCGCACTGGCCGGTCGCAATACACGCAAATAAAATATACCGCCCGCTGCTCCGCTTGTTGCCTGAAAGCGTACGGTAATTGTATCTTTACCGGTAACCATGCCGTTGGGAATAGGATATTCCTGGTTTACAAATGAAGAAACATTCCACTTCCCGACAATATTCTCAGTTACAAGTTTCACCCCGTCTATCAGAATGTCGAAGGTACGCGTACAACCTTCGTTTCCCCAATAACGAACCATCAGGGACAAATCAGCTTCATTATTTGTAAGCATATTGTAACTAAAGAATCCACCCGTTCCACCGGAGCAGGCACCGGCATCGCGCCAGAATTCATTCTGATAATTTCCGGTATTCGAGTTCAGTGATTTGAATTTATGATCCACTTCCGGTTGTTGTTCACCGGGAGCCACTTTATCTACTGTCCGTGCTTCAAGCAGAAGCGCTGCTTTCTGATCTGCTGACAGTTTATCAATCGCCGCCTGGTATTCCGTTTTGGTTAATGTGAGCCAATACATCATATAACGGGAATCGTGAATACGATAGAAAGGTTCCAGCGTCAGGGCAGAATCAGCTTTTGTGACAAAGAGTCCGGGTGCGGTGAAATTAAGCGGTTTCCCGGAAATGGGTATCAGTTTAGACGGAAAAGCAGTCCGATCGCCAACGAGAACAGGTGCTTTATCCAAAGGCAAAAGTTTTCCATTGGCAATATGTCCCCAGCGACTGTCATCCGCAACCAGTCCGGTCAAATCTTCTGTTCCTGTCTTTGCACCCATCAGAATCGGACCGTGCAAAATGGCAAGATAAGAAGGCACATTCGGAAGTTGTTCGATACTGTTGTGCATGGGCAACAAAACGTTTACGACTTCGGTTCCGGTCCAGTTACGATCGACGACCACATAGGTTGATGGTTGAGATTGAACTCCAAAAGTATCGGTACCACAAATCACTTTCATGGAACCTGCCGGTACCCATGCAGGGTGACGTACCAATAATTTAAACTGAACAGGCGTATTAACTTTGACAGTTAACTTTGTGCTTTCTTCATCAGGGAAGCTGGTTTCCTGTTTGATGCTCACTCCTTTCTCTTTCCAGTTTAATTCCGAAGCAATAAACAGGTTCAAAAAGAGTGAATCCACATGATGGGTATAAATAAACTCACCGTATTTCCCATGATTTTCCATTCCGGTTCCCACACAGCACCACATCGCCTCGTTTGGAGCGGAATAAACCCGGTAATGACGGGGACGTGCAGAAGTAAAATAAACATATCCGCCATGCTCCGGATGTTGCGTGGAGAGAATATGGTTGTATAAAGCGCGTTCGTAGTAATCGGCATATTTCGCCTCCGACTTCATGCGAAACAAGCCTTCAGACAATTTCAACATGTTATTGGTATTGCAGGATTCCGGTCCTTCGGGGACATTTACATAATTGGTACAAGCAGATGCCTGGGGAAAGTATTCCTTGAGACTGTTACCTCCCGAAGCAAGACTTCGTTTTCCGGTTACTGTTGTCCAGAAGAAACGGGCAGCTGTTGTGTATGTTTTTTCCCCGCTTAATTCAGCAATTCGTTGAAAACCGACCGCTTTGGGAACCTGGGTATTGGCATGCACATTATCAAGATTGTCGACGTTCAACGCCAGTGAATTGAGGAATGTTTTGTGTGAGAACCGTTTGGCCATGGTTAGATATTTAATATCCGATGTCATTTGATAAGCATCGGCAAAAATCTCATTCATACCACCGTGCTCTATTTTAAGCATGTTTTCCATCTGCGCATCTGTGAAACCGGCGCAGATACTGATTCCCCAATCACAAAAACTAAGAAACATGGTCTTTGCGGTTTCACTTCCACCATACGACCAAGCATCGCGGAGCCCGGCATAGGTTTTATGAACATTGTACCAGGGAACCCAGGCAGCATTAAAAGCAGTAAGATTTAAATTTTTATATGTTGACCAGACAGCATTACTTGTTGGAACGCCACCCACATAGCCAACGCCCCAGCCGGGATATTTCAACCCGTTGGCATCCTGACAGGCTTTCAGTTCAGTGATCATGTAATCCATGCGCGACTTACACGCTGTGTCTCCTGTTGCAGCATAATTAAAAGCCAGAGCAGTCAGAAAGTGACCGCCAATATGTCCGTCCAGGCCGATCCAGTTAGCATAGCTGGCAGCCTTGGCGGTTAAGCCCGCTTCTTTCCGGTAGGGCGCCAACAAGCGATCAACATCATACTTCAATAAATTAGTGATATTTAAATCGCGGGCATGTTTAAAAGGGCCCTCTAACAGCGTAACATCTCCCAGTGGAAAAGTAGTCGGATAAAGTTTTTCCTGTGCCTTTAAACTTCCAAAGAAAAGGAAGGGTATGCAAAAAGCAATAAAAGTGTGTTTTTTCATAAGGATAGTGGATAAGATTAACAAGCTCTACCCCCAGCCTCACCTCAACCAACTACATATGTAGATGGAGAAAGATGAGGCTGGTATAGTTGATAAGATTATAAAGAAGAATATTGCTATCTTCGGAAGCCCACTTTAATGGATTTCCGGATTTTCTATTTCAAACTAACCGGATCAATTCCCTTATGTGTGGGAATGGTTTGTTTGATACTTCCATCTTCGGTGAATTCCAGTTTGTCGATGCATACTTCGCGGTTAAAACCGGCTGCATCGCCCATGGTGATTCCTTTTGGATAATTAAAACGGTGGTAAACAATATACCACTCATCTTTCCCGGGAATTTGCAGCACAGCATTATGACCGGTTCCATAAATGCCGGCTTCTTTGTCTTTGGCAATAACCAGGTTGTCCTTTGGAATAAGAATTTTACCCAGTGGTGAACCTGCTACACCATAACGCACCCGGTAATTCTCGCTTCGGGTATCATCTTCCGACCACATAAAATAGTAAACCCCTTTACGAAAGAAAACATAGGTACCCTCGCGGTATGTTTTATCGGGTTTCAGTATCGTGGTTGTTTCGGGTTTGATGGAGGTCATATCTTCATTCAACTCCGCACCGGCCATAAATCCGTTGCCCCAGTAAAGGTAGCTCTTGTTTGTATTCGGGTCGGTAAAAACATCCTGATCAATTACCTGTCCACGGTTAACGCCTTCCGGACGATTTTCAATCAATGGTTTGCCCAGATCGACAAACGGACCGGTGGGATTATCAGAAACGGCCACACCAACTTTCTGTGCAGCGGTGAAATAATAGAAATATTTATATTGCCCATCGATTTTCTTTTCAATGATACAGGGAGCCCAGGCATTGCGGTCCGCCCAGGTAACGTCTTTTCCTAATTGTATGATAACGCCTTCATCATTCCAGTCCACCAGATTGTCGGACGAAAAACATTTGAAATAGTTTCCCGACCAGTTATTGAAACCATCACTGGTTGGGTAGATATAGAATTTTCCTGTTTTTTCGGAATATAAAATATCCGGATCGGCAAAATAACCATTCAATACAGGATTGTGGTTTTTCACAGCTTCGGCCATATAAGTTTCTTTCTTTCCTGCAATTTTCACTTCATATTTCACAGGTCCTTTGCTAAAATCAACCGCTTTGTTGGGTTTAATTTTTACTTTGGGAAACATATTAAATTCAGGATTGAACTTACTTAAATTGGTGGAAGTAGATACCGGATAAATCACTTTTTTGGCAGTTGTATCTACCACGATATTAATCTTTCTCAATCCATCGGCATGTGCAGTTGCAAGTACATCGGCGGCAGTGAGCCATTTTATCTTAAGCTTTCCGGCTTCTTTGGCAGTAATTGGCAAAACCGTTCCATGACGGGGATGAAAATCCATGGATATTTTATCCTGAATCAGCGAGAAATTTTCCAGATCGCTGCTTTTGGTAAATTCGTAATATCCACTCGAGTATACATCGTACATCAAAATCCAGTCGTTTGTATGGTTCAGTTTAAAAACACCCGCACCTTCAACAGCCTTGGTTGTTTGTTGCAGATATTTATCCTGCATTACCCAACCTTCGGTCAGTTTATCCGAAACAGCTTTCTTGATGCCGTTTCCATGTCCTTCAGTTTTGAAAAACAAGTGATATTTTCCGTTCGCAAAAACGATATCACCATCGATACAGGATTTTCCATCCGGACTGTAGAACAACTGTTTGGGAGTAGTTTCAAGTGCAGTAAAATCTTTATTTACATAAGAATAATAGATTTTATCGGTATCACCACCTTTCTTCTTCATCGAAAAATAAACCATATATTTTTTCACCGAAGGATCATAAATGGTTTGCGGTGCCCACACCCGGTCAATATCTTTAAACTCGGGGAAAACCGAAGGGATATTGATAGCAGTGGAAGTCCAGTCAACCAGATTTTTCGATTTCAGCAAAACCATGCCGCGATTAGAGTCCCAACCCTTACTTGAAGTCATATCGGTAACCACCATGAAAAAAGTCTTGCCATCATTGCCACGTAAAATGTGCGGATCGCGTACACCACCCGTAAGACTGATATCTTTGGAATTAATAACCGGTTTGCCATTGTTCAGTGCTTTGAAATTATAACCATCGTCACTCAATGCGAAACAGATTTGCTCTTCCTCAACCCTGTTTCCGGTGAAATAAACAAATAAGTAAGCGCTGAATTTATCGTTCGACCGACTTGTTTCTGACTGTTCATTATTTACAGCCGGTGTGGTGGACAATTGTCCGGCCTGCATGGTTGATAAACCAACAGTGGCTAAACAAAGGAGTAGCCAGAATTTCTTAGTTTTTAATGACATATTGATTAGATTTTGATTGATATTCTGATTAAAAAAATAAGTTTATAATTTTACAGCTTTCTCTTTCCCGTTGTAAGTTACTGTTTTATTGAATTTGGCAGCAACAGTTACACCGGTTCCGTTTTGTTTATTTACCAGAACGATATTAAAAGTTCGGTTTTTGAGCATACCGGGAAAACTGCCTTTGCACTCACCAATATTTAATGTTTTGGTCTGATCATTCCATTTCATTTGTATGGTGGAACAAACGCCTTTTTCGTAGTTGTAATTATCATTCTCGTCTTCGTACAAAGTAAATTCCCCGTTGGCACCTTCATAAATCCGGATTTCCAGTTTGTCCCATTTCTTCTCAGCAGCATACTGCACTTTTGGTCCGAAAGGTAAAATTGTTCCGGCCTTAACATAAAGCGGAATAATATCTATGGGTGCAGCTTTCTCAATTTCCTGACCGCCTGAATGCTTTTCACCGGTCCAGAAATCAAACCATTCTGTTCCTTTGGGCAAATAAACTTTTTGAGTTTTCACCTTACTGAAATCTTCAATGGTTTTTCCATCCTGTTTGCTGACGTACATAGAGTTGGTAACAGGAGCTACCAATATGGAGTTTCCAAAAAGATATTCATTATTCATATCATGCACTTTGGTATCGGCGGCAAAATCCATAAACAACGCCCGCATGACACTTCCCGAATGACCGGTAACACCCCAGGCAGTAGAATAAAGATAGGGTAAAAGTTGATAACGGAGATTGATGTATTTTTCGATGGCATCAAACGTCCAGTCGCCACGTTTACCAAACTGGTAAATTTCTCGCGGTGAGTCTGTACCGTGGGAACGCATCATGGGTGTAAACGCACCAAACTGCATCCAGCGGACATAAAGTTCGTGATAGTTTTTATCCTGCAAGGCATTTTTGTAATTCCAGAGAAAGAATCCGCCGATATCAGCATTCCAGTATGGAATTCCGTTGAGCGAGAAATTCAAACCCGCCGGGATCTGTTTTTGAAGTGTTTCCCAACTCGAAACGATATCGCCCGACCATGAATTTGCACCGAACCGCTGCTGACCTGCAAATGCAGAACGGGTCAAAATGAACACGCGTTTAGCGGAAGTAGTTGCCCGTTGGTGTTCATAAATTCCTTTGATATGCATCAACGGGAAAGCATTGAGAACCGAACGGTACGAACCCAAATATGTCGGTTGGTCGAAGTCTTTATCTTTTATATTGATATGATCGGGCTCAGTAGAATCAAGCCACCAGGCATCGGTATTGAAAGAGAAAACGCCTTTGTTCAGGTAATCCCAGTAAATATCCCTGGCAACGGGATTGTAAGGATCATAGGGGCGGGTTCCTGAATTCGGTGGCCAGGTTTCAAAATCGATCATCATTTTTTTCGCTTTCAACTCTTTGTATTGATCGGTCAAAGGGCCAAAACCGGGCCAGGCGACAATCATGATATGCGCTTTCATGTTATGAATTTTATCAACCATGCCCTTTGGATCGGGGAAAGTCGTTTTATCGAAACGCATCGCATTCCAGTTTGAGTCAGTTCCCCAGTAACGCCAATCCTGAATAATTCCGTCGAGTGGAACATTCAGACTGCGGTATTTTTCGACCACACCAACTGTTTCATCCTGTGTCTTGTAGCGTTCGCGCGATTGAAGATATCCAAAAGACCATAAAGGAAACATCGGTGATTGTCCGGTCAGGTCGCGCATCTGAGCGATGACACCATCGGCATTTCCACCATACATGAAATAATAATCGGAATTATTACCCAAGGACTCTAATGACAATTCCTGCGGATTATCTAAAAAATTTGTTGGAGCATAATTATCCCAGAAAACACCGTAACCTTTTATCGATTGAAAAAAAGGAATACAGATTTTCATATTGCCCTGTTCCAGAAGAACCTTTTGTCCCCGCTGACTTAGTTTTCCGTTTTGTTGTTGACCCAGGCCGTAAATTGCTTCCTCTTTATCCAGCAGAAAAGCCTGACGAACCGTAAACGATTGCTTATCTACGTCCCTGGTTGGCGTAAATTGTGTGCCGTAATCTTTTTCGGTAAACAGTTGGTTTTCTTTCAGTCCGGAAAAAGTCACACGTCCGGTCACCAAATCCAGCATAACATGAAGAGTAGAACTGCTTACTGTTACAACTTTTCCGTCATCGGTAATTTTCAAATCAACTTTTTCAGGAGTTTTGACAACAGAAAGACTTTTCTTATCTAAAGTAACTCCTTCGGGGGTTTTTAATACACGTACAATCGCAGGACTGATAAACTGAATTTCTACCTGCATGGATTGCGTAGTTGTTTTAACACCCGAATCAGTTTTTTGATAAGATTGAGATGCAAGCTGCTGACAAAAAAGGGCCAGCATAATGAAAGTTAGATGTGTGAATTTCATTCGTATTAATTTAAAAGGTTATTTTGTTGTGACCGGCACTTTAAGTGTTTTAAATACACTTTTTTGAAATAAAAAAAAGGATGTGGAAAATTTACTGTTTAACTGACAATAAATTTCTCACAAAGATATGAATTATATCAATTTCAACCAAACAGTGGAAATTCCGGAGCGCTCAGAACTTAAACGGATTTTCCTGCAGATAAAAACGATACTCTTTTACAACTCCTGTACTACTTTTATCGGTGCGCGGCAGAATACGGAAACCTTTTATGGTTAACTTCTTACCCATATCAATCACCACCTGATGCGGGTGTTTTGTTTTGTTTCCGATTTTTGTTTGCCAGATTATCGATTCCTGAATGTCAAATAACTTATCGGCTCCATTTGCAGCTTTCACAGTTTCTTCGCTGTCTACGAATATTACTTTCCAGTTGATGGAGGAAATGGCTTTTCCATCCTCGCCGATTATTTCGAACTCAGCAGCAGAAGTGGAAGGATCATTCGGATCCTGTGCACTTATGGCTTCGAAGCAGAAATATCGCCCGGTTGCCGGTTCTTCAAAGTCAATTGTTTTCCAACCGCTCCCGGCAGGAAGTGTACCGGCGATAACCGGATTAACACCATTCAGGTTCAGACTTTTTGCGGATTTATTTTGTTGCGAATCATCTTTACCCAATACATCCAGAATTGGATGATCGAGTCCGGCAATTGTAGTCGTTGTTGGTTTGTCAATATCGAGCACGATAATTTCATTTTTTCCTTTTTTCAGGAAACATCCCGGAACGCAAAGCGTTTGTGTTGGTCCGATTTTCCAGAATCTGCCTAAATTGTTGCCGTTAACCCAGACCATTCCTTTCCCCCAACTACTCATGTTGAGGTAAGTGTAACCGGTTTCAGTTAAATTAAATGTGGCTTTGTACCATGCCGGTCCGGTTAGCGGTTTCCCGTTGAATCTGGCTTTGGTTTGAAAATCGTAATCAACGGGTAGGTTATAAATTGTCCAGTTTCTCAGTTCTGTATCATTTTTTCCGTCGGACAGAATTACTTTATCGGTAATCCCTTTCCGGTCGATAATGGCTTCGCCATAGTTCACGCGTCCCATTCCTTCTACAAAAATATCGAGCCGGGCTTTAGATTTAAGCACCGGAATTTCAACCGTATTTTCGCCTCTTCTGCGATCCAGCTTACCGATTGGTTTTCCATTAATAAATATGGTAGCCCAGTCGTGTACATCTTTAATAATCAAAGTTTGTTTGTGAGTGCAGGCTGGTATTGTTTTGCGGTAAATAATAGATCCCCAACCCTGGTCGAAGAATTCCATGGGTTGCACGGTTTCACTTTGTTTTGGTGCAGGTAGATTTTCGAACAGATTGGCTGTTTGTGAAAAGCTGATAGCCGGAATGGTGATGGTTTTCTCAGGATTTCCGGGAATTTCAGGCAAAATTTCTCCTTCCTGCAGATAATTTTTCAGCAGGTCGCGGATGGCATAAAACTTATCCGTCGGATTTCCGGCTTCATCAATCGGTGCATTGTAATCGTACGAAGAAGTAGTGGGCGCATAAGCCGGTGCATTGGCTCCCGCCCATTGTCCGAAGGACGTTCCTCCATGTGCCATGTACAGGCTGAAAGAGATCCGTTTATCCATCATATCTTTCAGACTGCCAATAAAACTATTAATATCGCGTGTTTCGTGCGGGCGGCCCCATTGATCGAACCATCCGGTCCAGTATTCACCGCACATCAACGGGGAAGTAGGATTTATTTCTTTAAATTTGCGGAACTGGTCGTCTATATTTGATCCGGCACCAAAGTTCAAAGCACTCACAGCACCGTCCAGTTTATATTTGTAGAAATTAGAGGACCAGTCAACACGCAACAATTGTGCTTTGTCGAAACCGGCCTTGCGGATATTATCGCGCATAATTTCCATATACTTGCCATCACTTCCCCAGGTACCATACTCATTTTCAACCTGGACCATAATAATTGGACCACCATTCTGAATTTGCAGCGGCGCCAATTGTTTGGCAGCTTCTTTCATATAGATTTGTACCTTATCCATGAAGAATTCGTCATGGCGTGTGCGTACTTTCAGGTCTTTCTTTTTAAGCAACCACCAGGGGAAACCGCCCATGTCCCATTCGGCACAAACGTACGGACCGGGACGAAGAATACAATACATGCCATTCTTTTGAATCAGTCTGACAAATTCAGCCACATCTTTTGAACCGGAGAAATCGAATTTTCCTTGTTCCTGTTCGTGATAATTCCAGAACAGATAAATACAGACTGTATTCATACCCATTGCCTTGGCAAGTTTTATGCGATGGTCCCAATAAGGTTTGGGAATGCGACTATAATGCAACTCACCGGCACGAATGATAAAAGGCTTGCCATTGAGCATAAACTCATTTTTACCGGCTTCGAAACTTCCGGGCTGGCTTTGTTGTGCATTCATTGCTCCAAAAGGCAATAATAAAAGAACCAATAATATTAAGATCTGTTTTTTCATTTGCGTCTGCTAAATTTTATATCTTTTTAAAAAACTAAATTCCAAATTTTTAATTATTAATTATTTCTCTGTGTATCTAAGCATTTCCGATGCAGCCAGTAAAAAAGCACCGACTCCGAAATTCGCGGTTGAATTTGCATCCACCACTTGTCCGGGAATGGCTTTTTCTCCTATAGGTTGCACATAACCTACTTTACCGGAAGGTTGCAGCGCTACAGTTGTCAGATATTTCCAGCCTTTCATGGCTGCAGGACGGTATTTGCATTCCTTCAGATAGCCGTTATTAATTCCCCAAAGCAAACCATAGGTAAAGAAAGCCGTTCCGCTGGTTTCGGCACCGGGTGCATGTTGCGGGTCCAACATACTGCGTGTCCAGTAACCTTCCTTTTGTTGCGACCGGATGATCGTTTTTGCCATATCCTGATAGTGTTTCAAAAAGAGCTTCCGGTACGGACTGTCTTTCGGCATATCTTTCAGCACTTTGGCCAGTCCGGCAAAAACCCAGCCGTCACCGCGCGCCCAGAAATCTTTTTTACCATTAGCGCTCTTATGTGCCGGGTAAACATATTTGGCATCCCGGTAGAAGAGTTTTGTTTCCGGGTCGTACATAATACTTTTCGCGTACAAAAAGTAATCATTCAACTTTTCGAGATAAAGCGGATTTCCGGTTACTTTATACATTTTTGTCATTACCGGCATCACCATATACAGTCCATCGGCCCACCACCAGTAATCGTTATTGGGTGTGCTCATTTCGTACTCCATCACTTCACGGGCCCGTGCTATTTTGTTATTGTCGGGTTGTAAATTGTAGAGGTCGATATAGGTCTGAAAACAGATTTGCCAATCGCCAAACAACACATGATCGTTTGTTTCTCCATATTTGTATTTCCACTTCGTTTTGTCGTCCGACTTAGCACCTTTCCATTGATTTTTTTCGGCCCAGGTTTCGGAATACTGCCGGTAAGCTTCATTGCCGGTGACGGAGTAAGCCTCCATATTTCCGGTATGGTAGGCTGCTTCGTCCCAAAAAGGATTGCCGGGAACCGGATGCGTTGATTGCCAATAGTTGTTTACTTTCTCAATAATGCTTAAAACTTCCGGTTTCAAAGGTTTTTTCACTGCAAAAAGAGAAATACTTGTCAACATCAAGGCCGGAAGTATGTAATTTTTTATTTTCATTTCTAATTTAAAAGAGAGAATTGTTTGAAATATTCTTGTTGCTTTTATTCAGGAGCGATTTCTATAAAAGGGGTATTTGAACAGAAAATTTTAACAGCTTACAAAAATACAGATTCAACGGGAATTGTAAGTATAGAATTCGTTCAATAAGGTGGAGGTTATTGAAAATGTTTTATGAATATGAATTCTTTGTAAATCACAACAGATGTATTTAAACCCATATCCTTTTTAATTCTGTTGCGTTTATTTCATTCATCTCTTTTAAATAATGAAATTGCAAAACCGCTGTAGTCATTGGATGACTATATAGTTCCGGGATAGTAGAATTTTTTCATTATGTCACATGAAAAAAAGAAAATAAGGCTGTACTCAATTGAAATGAAAAATCCCCCTATTTGATTATTTTTTCATCTATGTTTGCAGATTAATTATCTATATTTGTCATCTTAACCTGGCTGTAATTGTAAGGCATATTATAAAGCTAAAACAGGATCACAAGAATCAATTGTCACCTTTAAAATTGCAGGCAATACGCTTACTGTGAGGCTGGTACTAAGTCATTCATCTAATATTAAAAACATACAACTATGAAATTTAAACTTTTCAGGACACTTTCCCTTTTTGTTATTTTGGGGATTCAGGCATTACCTGTCCAATCGCAAACTGTTTTTTTAGATATAAAGAATCTGGATGGCAGCGACAAAAAAATCGAATTGAGCGCGTTGAATAAAATAACATTTTCAAACAGCGACCTGATATTAAATTATCTGGTTGGCACGAATGAGAATATCGTTACTTCCTCCATACGAAAGATCGTTTTCAGCACTTCAACCGGGATAAACGATATTCAGGGTGATCATAATTTGTTCATCTATCCGAATCCTTCTTCTGACTTTATTTCCATTAAAAACCAACCTGAAGGTGAAACGAATATTCTCATTTATTCAATAGCCGGTACTCAAATCATGAGAATTCAGCATTATCCGGGGAACGAACCCATTGATATCAGTCGGTTAACAAGGGGAATCTATATTATTAAAGTCAACAATAAAGCCTTAAAATTCACGAAACTATGAAAAAATACATACTCGTCATTCTTAGTATAATTTGTATCATCACTTTATTTGCACAAAAAACACTCAACATATATAAATCTGATTTATCGGTATTAAATATTATTGTAAATTCAATTGACAGTATTAAATTCGGAAATAATGAGACAACGCTTGACATTCATAATCCGGACCAGACTATAACAAGCATACCGGTTGCAGGCATCGACAGTCTGACATTTACCGACAGTACCTACCTTACTTTACCTGTAGTTACGACTTCGGCGGTTACATCAATTTCATACACTACGGCCCAAAGTGGTGTGACAATTACTTCGGTAGGTGGAACAACCATACTTGAAAAAGGAATCTGCTGGAGTACAACGGAAAATCCAACCATTGAGAATAATAAAATTATTTCCACAACGGCAACTGTGAATCTCACGGGATTAACTGCCGGAACCAGCATTTACCTGAGGGCTTATGCAACAAATCCTGGAGGAACTTCCTATGGAGAACAAATTAATTTCACAACCCTGAGTCCCGGTCTGCCATCAGTTGAAACTATTTCTGCATTATACAATGTTTCAACGAACAAGGTATTATGCATCGTGAATATTTCATCCAATGGAGGCTGTGCTATAACAGAACGTGGCGTTTGCTGGTCAACAGCAAAGAATCCAACGATTAATGATTCAAAGTACGCGGGTGGAACTGCTACCGGTCAGTTTTATGCCATGATATCAAATCTGAACTTTGGCGCTACGTATTACATCCGTTCGTTTGCATCCAACTGCGCGGGGACTAGCTATGGGAATGAACTTTCGGTAAAACCTGTGATGGGCAATGTCACTTATACCCTCGACATTAATGCCACTACATATCCTGAGCCTTACCGGTTGATAAAAATTGCCATGGACAGTGCCTGTGTTTATTACAACAAACACACTCCATTCAAGGGAAATATCTATGTTTATTATAACAGTGGCATTCCGACCGCTCAGGCATCATATCATGGTTCAATCGGTTTTGGTCCGAACACACGTTATATGTGGGTGGGTACGGCCATACACGAGATGGCGCATTTCTTTGGTTCCGGCACAACATCGCAATGGCAAAGTAAAATTTCAGGTGGAGTCTGGACAGGAACAACGGGAGCTGCCTTATTGAAATCGCTCACCGGAGAAACGCTTAAAGGAGATTCCCAACATTTCTGGCCTTATGGTGTCAATCAAAAGGAAGAAATCACCAACCTGGGAAATGCTGCTGCACAGGCCAATGGTTTAACCACCAGTGTAAAACTCGTCAAAGCCATGGTGGTGGACGATTGCGGATTACCGACAAGCTGGTAATAGAAAACAAACTCAACAACTCCGGTCAAATTATTATCGTAAATGATTATCTGCAAAGTAACCTGACTGATAGAAATATCGTTGTTAATTCGGGTTTCGCGATTTACAAATCGCGTTTAAATATCAATACCCGCGATTTGTAAATCGCGAAACCCGTATCCGTTTACTCGATCCGTATGATAAATGCAATTAATTTGATTTTCCGATTCAGTCTTAAGAATTAACCGTAATAACCTGATTTTCTACTTTGCGACCTTTGCGTTTGCATGGTTTAATATTCTTTCACGCAAAGGCGCAAAGAACGCAAAGTGGGCAGGCAGGCTTGTCGGTAGAAAGAGCAGAAACAATCAGTAATCTTAATGAGCATTTAATATTTAATAAGGGGAGTCAAGGAGAATATTGATATCTACTAAGGATTAAGAAAGAGAAGAATGTCCTATTTAGAACCCCTTAATAGAAAAAAAATCATACCATCAACACCCTTATTCCCTTATTAAATAATAATTGCATGAATAATCCAATTTTTCAATTCCATATATAAACGTCGTTGATATAAATTAATAAACCTCTTTGATTTCTAATAAATAGTATCCTCCAATTGCTGTAAATATCACTTTTGAACTGATTCTCCACCTGATCTTCATAATTATAAGTTATATTTGCACTGTTTAATTCCTGACTTTGTTTATACTGATAAACATATTTCGAACTTCAGGAGAAAACATAAATAATCGAAACTATTTAAATATCTATAAGTCACTAGCCGGCATACAGGCAATTATTAATCATTAATTATTTTAGAATCAATAGTTTTAAAATCTTAGAAACCATGAAATTAAAATTACTTATTTTCGCTTCATTCCTTTTTTTGTTCGCTGATCTTCAGGCACAACCGAAACTAACCATAGACCTGAATAAAACGGGCATCACCGTGAGTCCGGTTCATTACGGTGTTTTTTTCGAAGACATCAATCATGCAGCCGACGGTGGTTTATATGCCGAGTTAATCAAAAACCGTTCATTTGAAGATGCCATTACCGTTGATCCGTGGGTGGCAACTACAACCAATGGTGCTACTGCAGTTCTGTCGCTGGATAATACAAATAAGCTGAATGTTACGCAGACCAATGCGTTGAAAATGGTTGTGAACGGTGCAAATCCAACTGCCAGGGCCGGAGTTGCCAACCCGGGTTACTGGGGAATAAACGTTGTTTCGGGCCAACAGTATACGCTTACTTTTTTCGCCAAACGGGATAATGTATTCACAGGTGATATTACCGCAACTTTAGAAAATGCTGCCGGTGTACAATATGGACAGGCAGTAGTTACCGGCCTGACAACCCAGTGGCAAAAATTCAGCTGTACCATTACCGCCACCGGGAACGATGCGACGGGAAGGCTGGTATTATCTGCCAACACGATAGGTACCATCTGGTTCGATGTAGTTTCACTTTTCCCGCCGACTTTTAAAAATCGTCCCAACGGGTTACGCCCTGAACTGGCTCAGCTGGTAGTTGATATGCATCCGAAGTTTATGCGTTTCCCTGGAGGTTGTTTTATTGAAGGAGATGTGTTGGCAAACCGCTTTCAATGGAAGAACACGATAGGGAATATTGAGAACCGTCCGGGTCATAATAATTTGTGGGGCTATCGCACGACCGACGGAATGGGATATCACGAGTTTCTGCAATTTTCGGAAGACGTGAATGCAGAACCGCTTTATGTTTTTAATATCGGTGTTGCGCACAATGATTTTGTGCCCTATACTCAAATCAATGATTATATTCAGGACGCCCTGGATGCCATTGAGTATGCCAACGGTGACGTGACCACTACTTATGGTGCCATGCGTGCCGCGAACGGGCATCCGGCATCTTTCAACATGAAATATCTTGAAATCGGGAATGAAAACTATTTCAACGATCATTATGGCGACCGGTATATTCAGTTTTATAATGCCATTAAGGCGAAATATCCGGAGATGCAATGCATTGGGAATGTGGCCGCCTGGGGAACCGACAGCCCGACCTGGACTTTTGCGCACCCTGTTGATTATGTCGATGAACATTATTACAGAGACCCACAGTGGTTTATTAATCAGGCATTCAAATATGATAATTACAGCCGCACCGGACCCAAGGTTTACGTGGGCGAATATGCAGTGACCAGCGGATGTGGATTAGGCAACCTGCATGCTGCCATTGGCGAGGCTGCGTATATGACCGGGATGGAGAAAAATTCGGATATCGTGCCCATGAACTCTTATGCGCCGATGTTTGTAAATGTGAATGACCGGAAATGGACGCCAGACCTGATTAATTATGATGCCTCCACGGTTTATTGTACGCCGGCCTATTATGTGCAGCAGATGTTCGCGTCGAATATCGGGGATGTAATTATTCCGGTAAAAGACACGCTGATAACCGCGGGCAAAGTTATAACCGGAGCCATAGGCGTTGGATCCTGGTCAACGCAGGTCGACTATTCGTATGTTTCAGTCAAGAAACCGGATGGAACTGTTTTATTTTCCGATCAGTTTGCCAACAGTTCGAACTGGACACCCCGCGCAGGAACCTGGTCGGTAGCCGGTGGCGTTTATTCACAAACCGGTACACTCACCGATTGCCGGTCGATAGGTGCTTCTATCGCGGATTCTGTTTACACTTATTCCCTGAAGGCCCGCAAGACTTCGGGTAATGAAGGTTTTTTGATAATATTCGGGAATAAAGATGATAATAATTTCTACTGGTGGAACCTTGGCGGTTGGGGCAATACCAAACATGCCGTCGAACAAAGCGTCAACGGATCGAAGTCGACAGTGACCAGTGCCAACGGCACGATTACCCTGAACAAATGGTACGATATCCGCATTGAGGTGAAGAAAGATAAAGTACAGTTTTATCTGGACAATGTACTTATTCACGATATGGCTACTTCATCGCCTTTCCTGTTCACAACCGCATCGTACGATAACGGTGCCAAGCAGTTATTTTTAAAAGTAGTGAACACCGCCACAACTGCTCAGAGCACAACCGTTGATTTTCTGAATCTGAGTTCCGATAATGTGACCGGAACAGCTACTGAACTGACTTCCGCCAATCTCGGGGATGAAAATTCAATCCTCAACCCAACCAAAATTGTTCCAGTAACAAGTTCTGTAAACTCGGCCACACCAGCATTGAACTATACATTTAAGCCCAATTCGGTAACGGTTATGAAGTTGAATATATCCGGAAAGTCAAACGGGATTGTTTTACCCAATGGTTCAGCGGACGAGGTGAAGATTTATCCCGCGATAACGAAAGATTATGTTTACATACAAAAGGTTGATTCCGCGAAATATAATATTAACGTAATAGACAGCACCGGAAAAACGATGATCAGCCGTCAGGCTTCGGGTGCTGAGAAAGTGAATCTCTCGCGCCTGAAATCCGGCATTTATTTTATTCAAATAAAATCTGGAAGCAAAGTATTTGTACAAAAAGTAATTAAAAATTAATTTGAAAATGTGCTAATTTGAATTCAGCATATATAATAAAAGCAAAACTGTTCCTGTTTGGATGAAGTAATAATAAATATCTTGCTTTAACTCTGAGTTTACAATTGACTCCAGCTTTTTTGAATTGACTCCAGCTTTTGAATTGACTCCAGCTTTAGCTGGAGGGAGGGAGGGAGGGAGAAAAAAAAATGATGTTGTTGATTGGCTTTAGCCAAATTGATTCTTATTTAAAGCATGATAATCATGTATTTACATTTGGATAAAGCCAATATCCTGATTTGAATTTACTATCCTCCAGCTAAAGCAGGAGGCAATTAAATTGAAAAAGCAGGGCGGTCTAAGCGCCTACCGACAAGTCGGCATGTTCCATTTGCGTGATAAAAAAGGTCGCGCTAAGTTCGCAAAGAAGGAAGAAAAATATACTATTATTCTATTTAAATCAAAATTACATACAGCTTAAACCGGGAATAACTATTCAACGCTCTCAATGAAAAAACTGAACTTTACAAACAAATTTTTATCCTTCCGCATTTCTTTCGGAAAGGCATGTATCGCTATTATTATAGGTGTAACCCTGATGTTTGCTCCGAAAGCATTTGCATTGGATGCCACCCTGAAAATTCAATATGGTTTTAGCAGCGCTACCGCTTTAGATTCCATAGCAGACGATTCGGGGAATGGATACGCAGCCAAACTGAAAAACAATGCCGTTGTCAGGAAACTGGGGCGCTTCAATGTGCTTGACCTGGGTTCACTGAACGGCTTCCTGGATATGGGAATTAAAACGGGGAATGTTATCAAAACCTTATCCGATTTTACGGTTGCACTTTATGTGTATGTTGATGCATCCACTAATCTGGGTGTTAACGGGAACTTTATCTGGACCTTTGCCAATTCTTCCAATATGGCCTCCACCGGCAACGGGAATATGTTTCTATCAGCCAAAGACACACGATATGCCATTACAAAAACAAACTGGTCCAGCGAAACTTCGGTGAATAAAGCAAGTGCTTTAACCAAAGGCGCCTGGCAGCATGTCACCTATACTCAGTCCGGAACATCCGGAACAATTTATATCAACGGCATTCAGGTTAAAACAGGTACAACAGCATCCTTACCAATGGATCTGGGTGCCACAACAACTAATTTTATTGGTCGATCGTGTTATTCGGCCGATGCATATCTGACTAATTCGATGATAACCGATTTCCGACTCTACAACCGGGCACTCGGGCTTGCCGAAATTGCCGGATTGGCCTCACAAACCGTCGGACTGGACAGTGCGCTGATTATTCAGCAGGTGGTGGATGCCAAAGCACAATTGCAATTGGCCGGTTTGGGCTCTGTAACAACGAACCTGACACTTTCCACAACCGGAGGAAACGGCGTTGCCATAGCTTGGAGCTCCAACAATACCGCTGTGATTTCAAATACAGGGATAGTTACCCGTCCGGCGCTGGGAGCAGGCAATGCAACCGTAAAACTGACCGCTACCCTTACCAAAAACGGGGTGACCGATACCAAGGAATTTACGGCAACAGTAATTCCTTTCCAGTCGGACAAGATCAGTGTATCTACTGATTCGTTGAATCTGGTTATTGCAGGGAACTTATCTTCACTGACCACCAACCTGACACTTCCATTAAGCGGCACCGAAGGTTCTTCGGTATCTTGGAGCAGCAGCGCTCCGGCGACTCTTTCGGCTACGGGTGTAATACTAAGCCGTCCGGCAAAAGGGGCGGGAAAAATGAAAGTTACTTTAACCGCAACCCTGACCAAAGGGACAGTAAGCACCGTTAAAACCTTTGATATTTATATCGCTGAAATCGAAGATTTCTCGGCATATCTGTTTGCCTATTTCACCGGTAATAATATCACGCAGGAAGCCATCCGTTTTGCCATCAGCGACGACGCCTATACCTACAAAGCCATCAACAACAACAATCCGGTGGTCAATTCTGCCGTCATCAGTTCGACAGGTGGCGTACGTGATCCCCATATTTTGCGTGGCGAGGGTGACAATGCCTATTATATGGTGGTAACCGATATGGTCTCTGCCCTGGGCTGGGCATCAAACAGGGCGATGGTATTGCTGAAATCAAATAACCTGATCGACTGGCAATCCGGTATCGTGAATATCCCGAATTCCTATCCCGAATTTGCCGCTGCCGACCGCGTGTGGGCACCACAAAGCATTTACGATCCGGCCGTGGGGAAATATATGGTCTATTTTGCCATGCGACTCGGACCAACCGACTATGACAAGATTTATTATGCTTATGCCAACAGTACGTTTACAGCTTTGGAATCGGCACCAAAACTGCTATTCGAGAACAGCGGTTTGCCGACCATCGATGCGGATATTATCCTGAAGGATGGTATTTATCATTTGTTTTTCAAAACTGAAGGAAACGGAAACGGGATTAAGAAGGCAATGTCGAACAGGTTGACCGAGGGTTATGTATTGGTGGATAAATACCTGCAATCGACTACCAACGCGGTTGAAGGTTCGAGTGTCTTCAAGCTGATCAATTCCGACAATTATATTTTGATGTACGACATGTACACCAGCGGCGCCTATCAGTTTACCATCAGCACCGACCTGCTGAACTTCACTGTAGCGCCTACTCCTGTATCGTTTGATTTTTCGCCGCGACATGGTACCATTATCCCGATAACCGCTTCCGAAAAGCAGGCACTTTTAAATAAATGGAACCCGACATCGAATGTCACCTTGCAATCCGATTCGCCCACAATTTCGGTTTATCCCAATCCGGCGAAAGATGTACTGAATATCTCGACAGACGCAACTTCTTCTATGGTTCAGGTTACCATACTGGATTTAACCGGGAAGGAACTGATTCAAAAAACCCATTCGGACAACAAAGCTCAGATTGATATCTCCGCTTTGTCGGCGGGAATCTATGTGGTTCATTGCAAAACCGCAACAGGTGTTTCAAGTTATGCGAAGTTTATTATCAGATAAGTGAAATAACCCCTGGCCCCTAAAGGGGAACAAGAGTGGTATAAGATAATTTAATAAAAAACCGCCCAAAATCCCATTAAGGGGACTTGGGGCGGTTTTTCTTATCCCCCGCAATTTATCCCGCTTGCGGGAGGGGTTAGGGGTCATTCTTATAACTCCAGCGCCACAATCGACGCAGCGGGCAGTGTTACCGAAAGACCGGTTTTGGTAATTTTAGCACCTTTGAAAGCAACCGGAACAACAACATTCGGGTTTTCGAAGGTATTGTACGAGTCGATGCCTTTACCCACCAGCATGGTTCCCGCCACTTTTACCATCTTCACATTGGGCAGTTCAATGGCTACGGTTTGTTCCTTATCCGGATTGATATTGGCCAGGGTGATATGAATGGCACCTTTGGAGTCCTTCGAAGCCGAAGCACTTACCGAAGGGAACTTTCCGTCCTTCGAAGCCAGTTCGTCGCACTGAATATCCAGCGGCAAATTGGTTGCATCCATGTGGGGTTTGTACATATCGAAAACATAATACGAAGGCGTCAGCACCATTTTCGGACCGTCGGTCAGTATCATGGCCTGAAGCACATTCACCACCTGAGCGATATTGGCCATTTTCACACGCTCGGTATATTTGTTGAATATATTCAGAGTCAGGGCAGCCACGAAAGCATCGCGCATGGTATTTTGCTGATACAGAAATCCCGGATGTGATCCCGGCTCCTGATCCCACCAGGTACCCCATTCGTCAACCAGCAAGCCAACCCGGTTTTTCGGATCGTATTTATCCATGATGGCGATATGTTTTTTCATCACATCTTCTATCTCCAGGCATTTGGACATGGTCCACAAATAATCTTCGGTATCGAATTTAGTGGCAGAACCCTTGCTCCCGTCCCAACCTTTCACGGTATAATAGTGCAACGATAGTCCACGCATATGGCCACCCGCTTTCTTCATCAGTGTTTCGGTCCAGTTAAAATCGTAGTCACTGGCGCCGCTGGCAATTTTATATAATCTATTCCCATCATATTCCCTGCAATAGGTCGAATACCGGCGATACAGATCGGAGTAATAATCGGGCGTCATGCTGCCACCGCAACCCCAGCTCTCGTTACCCACGCCCAGGTATTTTACTTTCCATGGTTTCTCGCGGCCGTTCTGGCGACGCAGGTTTGCCATCGGGCTGTCGCCGGCGGAAGTCATATATTCTACCCATTTGGCAAGTTCTTCAACGGTTCCGCTACCCACGTTTCCGCTGATATAAGGTTCGCAGCCTATCAATTCGCAAAGGTTCAGGAACTCGTGCGTGCCAAAGCTATTGTCTTCGACCACACCACCCCAGTTAGTGTTTACCATTTTCGGACGTTTTTCTTTGGGTCCGATACCGTCCATCCAGTGGTACTCATCGGCAAAACATCCGCCGGGCCAGCGCATAACAGGAATTTTCAAATCAGTCAGGGCTTTGAGCACATCGTTGCGATATCCTTTTGTGTTGGGGATGGGTGAGTTTTCGCCCACCCAGATGCCACCATAAATGCAGGTGCCCAGGTGTTCGGCAAACTGACCGTATATCTCTTTGTTGATTTGAGTTTTGCCCTGATCGGCATGAATGGTGATCTTCGGGGACATCGTCTGAGCCGTTAGCGTCATCGTGCCCATCACCAGGAGCGATAGAAAGGTTTTTTTCATAATGATTTTTGAGTTTAAAGTATTTGTTGTAAATATATTTTTACATGAAGTAATATGATAGAAATGATGTTGGAAATTATTATGAAAATAGAAATATGATTAGGACCTACCTACCATAGGCAGGTTCTATTCTTTTTGAAAATAGTATATTATATAATTCCGATTACTTAGAACTTCTTTTCTAAAGAGGATGGGAAATGAAATGAATAAGGCATCCTTTCATAAAAGCGCTACAAATTTAATGAATATCTTCGAATAATATCAGGAATGCATACAAGATAATTATTTTCGGATGGAATATCATTTTTCAACAGAATGCTAAAATATTTAATGATTTCATCAGTGCCCGACGGGATATATTTTTTTTGATTATCTGCATAACATCCTATTGCATTTATCATATGGATTAAAGTAACAGGAAACGGGTTTCGCAATTTCCAAATCGCGTTTAAATATCAATTCACGCCATTTGGAAATCGCGAAAATCTACTTAACAACAATTCTTCTATTTATTAAGTCTCTTAGCGGATAGTCCTATAAATTTATTATTGAATACGTAATTAAAGTTCAAATTTGAATCATCCACTTTATTTACTTTTTTCAACCTTCTTCACTTCCTTTCGCGTATATATTTGCACATACTTATTTGTGACCATCACGAATGGCAACCGACATTGTCCTGCCAAAGCATTAACTAAATATTTTTTATCAAAAGCAAAATAGACAGTCGAATAAAGAACATTTATATTTCATATTTGTTATTTCATTGATATATTTTCTTCATATTGTAAGTTAACAATAGAATATAAAACGAATATGTTAATAACCGAAATGTATTTTATTCATTGATAATGCCACGTTATCCTTTTTTAAATAAAATAATATCTGTTACCAATTGATATTTCAATCAGTAAACTTTCCAACAAATTATTCTTAATAACCCTTTAATTCTTTTAAATCATGAGAAAATTTAGACTCTTTACGATTATAACATGCCTGTGCATGTTAGTTGGGTTTGTTAATGCGCAAACCGATCCCGGTACAGCGAATTTAAAGCATCAATGGACTTTTGATGAAGGTACAGCAAATGATGCTGTCACAACAGCCCCTGTAAATGGAACCCTTATGGGAGGTGCCGTAGTCGATGCCACAACCAAAGCCTTAAAATTGACAGCAGCAGGTCAGTATCTTTCATTTTCGGGTACTGATTTGGCACTGAACACTTATCCGGCAATAACGTTGGAAGCCTGGATTACTTCTACAAACACAAACTCGGGTAATCCGATGCTTAGTTATTTTGGAAATGTGAATGGCACAGTGGGTGCTCAGGGCCTTTTCATTACAACTACCAGTCGTACGGCCATATCCTGTGTGAACCTGACCCAACCCTGGAACACTGAAGACAATGTAAACGGAGCCGTTTCCAATTCTAACGGTTTACATCATCTGGTTTCTGTTGTTACAGCTACTGATATCTCTTTTTATGTAGATGGAATTTTACACGGAACTACTGTTTTGAGAGCAGGCAACAGCATCGCAAATATTGGAACAGGTGTTGCTTATCTTGCAAAAAGCGGTTACACTGCCGATGCAACCTGGCAAGGTTCAATAAACAAATACAGCATTTATAACAAGGCATTAAGTGCTGACGAAGTTAAATATCAGTTTTATAAAGGCGCCGAAGATACGACTCCCTTCATAAAAGCATCTGTTGCAAACTTTGAACTTTCAGCATCAACATCGTTTAAGGTTTACAGCAATAATCTTTCGGCTCCGATTGCCATTGCTGCTCCTGCAGGTATCACGGTGGTTTCTTCTATCCCTCAAAATGTGCTTGCACCAACAACTGTTACGGTCACCTATGATGGAACAACCCTGGTGAATGGCAATATCACTTTGACAAGTGGTGCTACTGTAGTGACGCTTCCAATCAAAGCAGATCCCGCTTTTAATTTCACCCCGCTTCACCCGAGTGGCAATTTAATTGTGGATCCTTACTGCAATTATTATATCGCAGATGGATGGGGAGGCAAAGGCTTGAATACAGATCCTGCATTTGTATATTCCGGAAGCAGTAGTGGTAGCGTTTTGGTTACTGCCGGATCTTACGACCGTCTGCTTATCGGAATCATGAAACCCAATACCCATTACCGTGTGAAAGCTAAAGTCTGGAAAATCAGCGGAGCACTTGGAATCGGGGTTTATGGTTGGAATGGTAATGCCGGTGATCTCTTCACAGCAGCAGCCACCACAGCAGCCTGGGAAACTATTGATTTCCAATTTACGACAGGCACAAACCTGAAGCAGGCTCATGGCATTTTCTTTAATGGCGGATTCGGTTATATCGACAACTGGGAAATGTACGAAGATGCAGGAACTACCTGGACAGGCGCAACCAGTACCGACTGGGATGTTGCATCAAACTGGTCGAATGGAGTCCCTACAACCGAGAATAGTGCAGTGATACCAGTTACAACAAATCAACCGGTATTCAGTACTACAGCTACCGTTAATTTCATCCAAATTAATAGTGGTGCGACGCTTACCAATACCGGAAATCTGCAAATCACAGGTTCTCCTATTGTGAATGGGAATATCATTAGTTCAGGCTCAACCACGTTGAATGGCACGGTTGCTCAAAATCTCTTTGGAACCGGAGGATATGGTAATTTGGTTATTAACAATGCAGCCGGTGTAACCTTAAACGGAGCAACTACTATAAACGGAAATTTGATTTTAACTGCAGGCAATTTGACTACCGGAGGCAACATCCTGACTTTGAAAGGCACAACTACCGGTGCCGGTTTTATTGCTACCGGAACATCAGGAACAGTTACTTATAACGGCACTTCAGCACAGACGGTTACCAATCTGCTTGCCGGTGCAGTTAATAATTTAATTATTAACAATGCAGCCGGTGTTAGTTTAAGTGCAGCAACGACCTATTCCGGTACGTTGACTTTGACGAATGGCGCCTTGACTAACGGAACGTTTTTAACGATTACCACTGGGAAAACAATCGTTGTTACAGCGGGTTCGTTGGTTTCTGCTCCTACTTTTGCGGGAACGGTCAACCTGACTTACAATAATACTGCTGCAACTGTTACCGGTTTAGAAGTACCTACAGCAACCACTGCTTTAAGCAATTTGATTATCAACAATCCGGCAGGTGTTACTTTAAATTCTGCTGCCACCGTGAACGGCACACTGACCCTGACCTTAGGGGCACTTAACAACGGAGCGAACCTGACATTTGCAAACGGGAAAGCGATAATTGTTACCGCAGGAACCTTGACGAATGCACCTACTTTCGGAACTACAATTGATGTTACGTATAATAACACGGTAGCATCAACAACAGGACCTGAAATTCCTGCTGCTACAACCGTATTGAACAATTTGATCATCAACAATGTGGGTGGTGTTACCTTAAGTTCTCCGGCTACAGTAAACGGAACATTGACATTGACCAATGGAGCATTCATCAATGGCGCATTTTTAACCATTGCTGACACGAAAACGATAGTACGTACTGCCGGTTCGCTGATTACAGCTCCTGCATTTGGCGCAACGGTGAATGTAACTTACAATAATACGCTCGCAACTGTAAGCGGACCGGAATTACCAACCGCAACCACAATTTTGAATAACCTGATAATAAACAATGCAGGTGGTGTTACATTAAATGCTCCTATCATTATTAATGGATCATTGACATTAACCAATGGCGTTTTAAATAACACGGTCAACAGTTTCACTATGGCCAATGGCACTACGATTACCGTTACTGCCGGTTCGATAACTGCAATCCCTGTATTTGGAATAACGATTAATCTTATTTATAACAATACCGTTTCAACCACTACAAGTTATGAAATGCCAACAGTTGCAACAATGTTGAATAACCTGACGGTAAACAATACGGTTGGTTTAGTATTAAATGCTGCAATTACTGTGAATGGTACCCTGGCATTGACCAAAGGGGTTGTAACGAACACAATCAATAATGTTACAATGGCAGATGGAGCTACCATTACCCGTACAGCAGGTTCGCTAAGCGCGGTTCCTGTATTTGGTGCAACTGTAAATATTACTTATACAAATACAGCAGCCATTACAACCGCAAACGAAATGCCCGTGACTGCTACCGTTTTGAAAAATCTTACGATTAACGGAGCAACAGGTGTAGTATTGGGTGCACCGGTAACAGTAAATGGAGTCATGTTAATGACTGCCGGAAAAGTTACCCTGGGTGCAAACACTTTGACAATTACATCTACAGGTTCTATTTCGGGTGCAGCCAGTACAAGATTCATCATTACGAATGGTATTGGAAAATTAACTCAAAATCTGGTTACAACAGCTGCCACACTATTCCCTATCGGAGTTTCTGCAGCAAGCTATGATCCCGCATCTGTATTAGTGTCTACGGCTACCATATTTTCTGCCAAAGTTGGAACAACACTCACAGGTACCCCGGCAGCAGGAGTTATGTATAATGCCAAAGAATGGGAATTAACACCGGTTACTCCATCTACAACTGAAATTACATTGACACCATCAGCTGTAACTGCAACCGGACTTTATCCTATATTCGGACATTATGAAGGCACAGCTTATGTAAATAAAACTGCTGTAAAAACAGGAAATGCATATGTCACAACCTATAGCACTTTAGGATCTTTTGTAACCGGATCTTCTGAAACTCCAACAAGCGTTTCTGCACCGAAAGCCGGACTTTATGTCTTTGCCGAAGGAAATACATTAAATGTAAAGGGCACAAATGCAGGTGATGAAGTTTCTGTTTATACTGTAAACGGACAGAAAATTGTAAAACAAATGGCTACCGGTGATTATTTTTCAACAACACTGGCACAGGGAGTTTATGTTATCAATGTAAATGCCTCTGGTGTATTGAAAACATTTAAAGCAATTGTAAAGTAAGTATAACTAATTAATTTGTTTTACCCCAAAAGGGCATAAAGATCGGTTGATCTTTATGCCCTTTTTATTTTTCAATTCAATAGTATTGCCATGTTGTTAACATCTGATTATGAAACAAGTTATACGGTTCACTCGGTCATAAATTTTCCTGAAGATGCTAAAACCGGGGAATATAGACGAATTGTCTACTTTATTGACTTTTATTTCGTCCGCTTTTCTTTGTTTTGCTTCTATTTTTGCATTATCATTTTTATTAGCACAGATTAATTGTAGGAAGTTTAAAACTTGCATAGTGGCAAGATAAATTCACGCAATTTTTTTATTGTTTAAAAACAATTAATTTATCAACAATCTAATTTATTAAAGCATGAAAAAAACTTACTTAATTATTGCGGTATTTTTTATCGCATTTGTTGGCTCTCTAAACGTGCAGGCACAAACCTGGACTGCTCCAAGCCCTGTGGGTACTGCATTTGCAGCCGGTACCGGTTATTATGTGTATAATGTAGGTGGAAAATCTTTTTTGGATCGTGGTGCTGATTGGAGTACTATGGCCGCTTTAGGTTCAGGTGCATTAATTACTACTGTTCAAAGTACCACATTGTGGATATTGCAATACGATGGTAGTACCAAAACTCTTTTCCCGGGAGGTACAACAGATGGTTCGGTTTTTACGGATAATTCAACGAGTAATACATGGGATGTTCAAATCACAGATGCGGTCAACAATGTTTATTCTATTCAGGTTGCCAGCACATACGGTGGTTATAATGCAAGTCAATATTTGGGTGCATCAGCTACTGTTTTTAATAGTAATAGAGGTCTTGCATATGACGTCCGCTACAACAGGGCAGCCAGTGTTTATACGCAATGGAAATTCTGTACCGCAGCTGATTTTGCAAAGTACAATGCTCAGGTTCGACTGGATAAATACATGAAAATAGCTAAACTTGTAGGAAGCAGTGTTGATTTAACTTCATACATTTCTACCTATAATACAGGAACTACCGCTGAGATTAATACTGCTGCTGCAGCTCTAAATGTAGCACTTGCCCCAACAGATAAAACAACCTCTATCACAAATCCTAATTTTGATTCGGCTCCAACTACAGAATGGACAAGAACAGGAGGTTTCGGATATAATTTTACAGAAATAGAATATTGGCAAGCTTCATCTGATTTTAATCAAACATTGACTGGATTACCAGCCGGAGTGTATATATTGAAAGCACAGGGACTCGAACGCCCATCCAACCTTTCTACAGCTGATCATACCATATATACTAATGGCTGGGATGCTCTTAATTCCAAATTATATGCAACAGCATCAGGTGTAAAAACATTTCAACCGTTAAAGAATCTTTATGCTGAAACAACTTGTACAGTGGGTTCTACCATTGACGGTTTAATTTTCCCGAATTCTATGTCAGATGCTCAAGCTGCATTTACGGCAGGTTTATATGACAATGAATTGAATTATGTAACTGTTGATGCTACCGGATCTCTTACAATTGGCATTAGTAATGTTTACGACAATAACAGAGCCGGTCGATGGTTATTGTTTGATAATTTCCGTTTGTATTATTATGGAGCTTTGACTATTCCGAATATATCAGTTTCACAGACCTCACTATTTATTAATAATGCAATTGAAACTTCAAAAACAGTTAATATTACAGGATCTAACTTAACAGGCAATGTAACTATTACTGCTCCAGCCGGAATAACACTTACAGGGACCAATCTTGTAGATAATGGCGGAGGATCTTACACAATAGCACTTGCAAATGCTAATGCAACCACTACAATTACTGCTACATGGGATGAAAGTGCAAATTTGACAGGTACTATTGTAGTTGCAAGTACTGACGCAACAAGTCAAAATATTGCTATAGCTACTTCTAAAGATAAAGATTGTTTTACCCCTCTTTATTCTTCATTGACAAATTTGATAACTGATACATACTGTAACAGTCTTGATAGCTATGCTGGTTGGGGTAGCAAATCTATAGTAACGGATTATGTATATTGTGGTGGCAGAAGTATTAAAATTTCAGGTAAATGTGGTGGTTCATTGGATTTTAATTTAACTGGAAAAATACAAGGCGCTAAAACTTACCGTGTAAAAGCAATGGTAAGCACAAACGGTACTGGAGAAACAAAGATTGGTGTTAGTGGAGCAACTGCAACTGGCATCACAAATGTTATTTCGACTGCTGCCGGAGAATGGTTACCTGTAGATTTCACATTTACTACTGACGCAACTGTGACATCTTCAAATATGTATTTAAATAGTTGCGAGACTCAAACAGCTACTGAAAGTTATATTGACAATTACGAAATGTATGATATTACTGGTGTTATTACTGGTGTTAAGAGCTTAGGCATTGAATCCACGAAAGTTTATTCAAGCTCAAAAACAATTGTTGCTGATATTAATTTAGAATCATCTGCTAAGGTTGAATTCTCTGTATTTAATGCACAAGGTATGCTATTATCAAATACCAGCTCAACACTGGTTTCAGGCAATAACCACCAGGTGATTAATGCGAATCTTCCTTCAGGTTTGTATTTTGTAAAAATTACCATGAACGGTAAATCTGCAACTACTAAAGTTATCAAGTAATGTAGTAATACCAATATCCCAAAAGGGCGTAAAGATCGGTTGATCTTTGCGCCTTTTTATTTTTCAATTCAATAGTATTACCCTGTTGTTAACATCTGATTATGAAACAAGTTATGCGGTTCATTTGGTCATAAATTTTACTGAAGATGCTAAAACCGGGGAATATAGACGAATTGTCTACTTTATTGACTTTTATTTCGTCCGCTTTTCTTTGTTTTGCTTCTATTTTTGCATAACCATTTTTATAAGCACAGATTAATTGTATGAAGTTTCAAACCGGCATACAGGTATGAAAAATTCACGCACTTTTTTTATCGTTTAAAACAATCAATTTATCAACAATCTAATTTATTAAAGCATGAAAAAAACTTACTTAATTATTGCGGTATTTCTGGCCGCATGTGCTGGCTCGCTAAGCGTACAGGCACAAACAACTGATGTTACATCAACTTATCTGACCAATGCAGATTTTGAAACTAGCCCAACAGGTGCAGCAACTGATAATACAATTTATGATGTTGCAGGTTGGGTAGAAACACCTGTTGCAGGAGTTTTACTTTATAATAAAATTGCAACAGTTGCATATGGAGCAGTAACTACTCCATTAGGAACTGTCCCTGCAAATGCTAGTTCAGTAACAACCGGTAATACATCACTTCTTGGATTGAAATTACATTGGGGACCTGCTGAACTTTATATTTCTCAGACAGTAAACTTACCAATTGGTAAGTATACAATGACCTGGGATTCATATTTTGCTCAGGTAGTTACAAGTCAGGCAAGTCGTTGTGGCTATATCATTGATGGTATAGCTACATATGATGCACTTCCAACTGCAATTAATACCTGGAAAAATCATAGTATTACATTTACTATAACTTCAGCAAAAGATGTGACATTCCGTATGGGATATAATAAAACAGCTAACGTAGGCTCAACTTCCAGTCCGATACTTTTTGTCGATAATGTGAAATTGTTGAGATCCAATCAAGTCGATAAAACAACATTACAAGGACTTCTTGCAACGGCTACTACAATGTCCGGCAATCCTCAACCTGTAGGTGCTTCTACTGCTTATGCTGATTTAACTACAGCAATTAATGCAGCACAATTGGGATATGACAATGCCGGCGCAACTTTAGTCGAGGTTGTTACGCAAGAAGGCGCATTAACATCTGCGATTGCTGCAGTAAATAGTGCAATAACACTTGAAGCCAGAACTAGTGCATGGACAACTTTACCTTATGATGCAACTTCAGTTATTGTAAATCCTAGTTTTGAAGTGAATGGTGCTGCTGGCTGGACAAATCCCGGAGGATTTTGGAGTCAAGGGAATACTTCTTTCCCTTTTAAAGCAGGAAATATTTATTTCGAAAAATGGCAAGGCTCAGGAAATTGGACAAATTTGAAAATTTCTCAAATTATTAAAGACCTTCCAAATGGAATCTATAAATTAACAGCTGCTGCATTGAATAATCCGGAAACTACTGGTGGTGCATTTGTATTCGCAAATGCAGAACAAGTTGAAGTATTTACTCCTAACGATTATTCTGTAAAAGTAACTGTGACAAACCATGAATTAGAAATTGGTTATAATGTTGTTTTGGGTGGTAATTATGTGGCTACAGACAATTTTAGACTTTCTTATCTAAGCGACGGTTCTCCATATTTGTATCCTAATCCAACTTCTTTGACTTTTAATCCAACTAATCTTGTTAAAACTTTTGTAGTTTCCGGCGGTCTTTTGACAGAAAATACTGTTTTAGTAGCCCCTGCAGGAATTACTCTCGATAAAACAACTTTAACACCTACAGAAGTTGCAGCTGGTACAATTATAACTGCTACTTTTAATAATGCTACAGCTATTGTTAATGGAACAATAGCTATTACAAGTGGTACTTTAAGTAAATCAGTTACTGTTAATGCTTCAATAGATCCTGTAGTGGTTGCCAGTGTTGAAACTTTAAAGTTAGATGATTTAAACACAACAGGTTCATTTACTGTAACTGGTTCAAATTTGACTGGTGATATTACAATTACTGCTCCTACAGGAATAACTGTTAATCCAACAACAATTCCAATGGGTACCGGTATTGTAACAGCTGTTACTGTTAACGTTACTTATGATGGAACTACATCTAATGTAAGCGGAAACATCGTTTTAACCAGTGGTAGTGTAACTGATAATATAGCTGTAATGGCAACGTTGAACAGTGATTGTTTTACACCTCTTTATTCTACACTTACAAATCTGATCACTGATCCATATTGTAATAGTCTTGCCAGCTATGCTGGTTGGGGTAGCAATTCTGTGGTAAGTGATTATGTTTATTGCGGTGCAAAAAGCATTAAAATTACAGGTAAATGCGGAGGCTCTTTAGACTATAATTTAACTGGTAAATTACAAGCAGGTAAAACATATAGAGTAAAAGCTATGATCAGTACAAACGGTACCGGTGAAGCTAAAATTGGTATTAGCGGTGTTGCAGCGTCTGCACTTTTATTCCCTATTTCAACAGCTGTAAATGAATGGTTGCCACTTGAAATAACATTTACTGCTCCGGTAGATCTAACTCCTACAACTTCTGTTAATATGTTCTTAAATAGTTGTGAAACTCAAACAGCTACTCAAAGTTATATTGACAATTATGAATTGTATGATATTACTTCTACAATTACAAATGTAGATAATGTACTTAACCACCAATCTCAAAATGTTTATATTCAAAACAACAAGATTGTAGCTGATTTCAATTTAGATCAGTCTTTAAATGTTGAGTTCTCTGTATTTAATGCACAAGGTATGCTTTTATCAAATACCAGTTCAACACTGGTTTCAGGCAATAACCACCATGTGATTAATGCGAATCTTCCTTCAGGTTTATATTTTGTAAAAATTACCATGAACGGTAAATCTGCAACTTCCAGAATTATCAAGTAAGGGCGTAATAACTAATATCCCAAAAGGGCGTAAAGATCGGTTGATCTTTGCGCCCTTTTATTTCGTCCTGTCTATTGAATGGAAATTTATTCTACTTAGAAACAAACAAATTCAAAATGATAATTTATTCCCAGGAATAAGAAAATAACAGTCTCCATATTTGACTTAATATTCATCCTTTTTTTAATTTCTATTGTATATTTTTGCTTTTACATTAAATGAATATCCATACATCATAGTATCATTCAATTTTCAACAATATATTATTAATCTTTAAATTAATCACATCATGAAAAAAATTTACTTATTCTATGCGGTATTTATTGTCGCATTTGTCGGCTCTCTAAGCGTGCAGGCACAAACTAATTTTACAGTATTAATACATTTGAAGGATTCTGCCACTGTTATGGCAGCAAATCCACAGAATGTAGGCACTTCGACTGTTTATACCGATCTGAATACTGCAATTGCAAATGCACAGGTTGTTATCAATAATGCAGGAGCAACAGTAACAGAGGTTGCTGATCAGGAAACAGCTATGAAAGCTGCTATTACCAATGTATACGGTGCTATTCTTCTTCAAACAAGAATAACTACATGGACAAAATATCCTTATGCTGCAACTTATGTAGTTTCAAACCCTAGTTTTGAGTCAGATCTATCTATCGGTTGGACCAGTATAGGAGGACTTGGCAGGGCAACGAATGCGAATATTGGTGCTTTTAAAGCTGGTACTTATTATTTGGAAAAATGGGTGGGAAGTCCGGGTACCCAGTCAAATATAAACTTATCACAAGTTCTTAAAAATGTTCCTAATGGCATATACAAAGTTACTGCTGCTGCTCAAGCTGTTCAACAAACAAATCCAGTAACATACCCGGGAAAAGCATATGTATTTGCAAATGCAGATTCTGTTGAAGTATTTGCATTAAACAATTATTCAGTACAAACTATTGTTACAAACAATACTTTGAATATTGGATATGCAGTAAAAACAACCGGTAACTGGGTGTCAACAGATAATTTCCTGGTATCTTACTTAGGAACTGGTCCCAAATCTGTTTTAAAAAGCGCCCTCGATTCAGCCAATGTGATGGTTGCCAATCCGGTAATTGTAGGATCTACTACAGCTTATCCAAACTTAAATACAGCTGTTGCCGCAGCTCAATTAGTTTATGATAATGTTGCCGCAACTACTACTGAAATTGCAGATCAGGTAACAGCTTTGAATGATGCAATTGCTGCTGTTCATGTTGCAATTTTATTACAAACCAGAATTAATACATGGACAACATTCCCATATAATGCAACATCTGTAATTGTGAATCCAAGTTTTGAATCAGACATTGCAATTGGATGGACAAATGTAGGTGGATTTGGAAGACAAGCAAACACTTCATTTGCAAAGAAAGTTGGTACAAATTACGCAGAAAAATGGATTACTGCGGGTACTGCGCTTTCAAATATCAAATTGTCACAAACAATTAATAATATACCAAATGGGATCTATTTATTGAAAGCTTCAGCACATGCAATTCAACAAACAGGCACAATTTACCCCGGAGGTGCTTTTATATATGCAAATAATGATTCTACAGAAGTTTTTGCAATAAACGATTATTCGGTTACAACTACGGTTACTAACAACAGCATGAATATTGGTTTTGTAGTAAAAACAACCGGTAACTGGGTGGCAATGGACAATTTCCAGCTTAGCTATGTAAGTGATGGTTCTCCTTATTTGATTATTACTCCTACTACACTTTCGTTTGGACCAAACACGACCCAACAAACCGTTAATGTAAAAGGTGGTGCTTTGACAGCCGATGTTACTTTATCAGCTACTTCAGCTTTCTCCTTATCTAAAACTTCAATAACTGCTGCCGAAGCCATGGCAACAGGCGGTGTTAATGTAGTGCTGACAAGTAGCGCAACAGGTGCACTTCCAAATGACAGTCTTATTATTACCAGTGGCACTGCACGTCAAAAAGTGCTGTTGACTGTAGCTGAAACTTTAGCCGTTTCAAACAAAGGATATTTCTTCGATCAATCGATTGTATCACCTTTTACTTTAACTGTAAGTGGAGATTTATACGGCAATACGGTATTAACAGCACCTGCAGGTATCACCTTGTCTGAATCAACAATTACTCCGGTGGAAGCACAAACAGGAAAAGCGATCACAGTAACATGGAATCAGTCTTCACGTATTGTTGACCAATATATTTATCTGACCAGTGGCAGCAAAAAAGATTCGGTACTGGTATTTGCAGTGAATGATAACATTATTTCAACCTGGGATGGTGACAATGCAATTGTTGCACCTTCAAAACTGACAGATTTTGGTTGGAGTCAGACTTTAGCCGATGGAGTTACAGCCGGACCAGCATCTTTCCAGGAATATAATACCGGTGGTGTACGTTATGTAACGGCAGCCAATGCTGCTCATACCTATCGTGGAAAAACATGGGTAGGCTACCGCGTTGCATACCTGCGCACCTGGGGAAATCCTGCAGCAAACGTATTTAACCTTGCTGTAAATCTGGAAGCTGATAAAACCTATGTATTCAGAGGCGTATCAGCATGGCATAATAACGAAACAAATCCGACATTTACCTATGCTGTAAATACTGCTAAAAGTAATACAGGAACCAGTTTAGGCGCAATGTCTGTAGTGTGTACAGTAAAACAACGGGGTGAAGATTATGGTTTTGAATTTACTCCAACCACTACTGCTACCCATTATCTTACTGTTTCGAGCTCAGCAATTAATGATGCCATGTGTGGTGTCGATTATCTGGCAATATATCCTAAAGTTCAGATTATATCAGGTTTAGGACGTACTGAAAATCAATTATTATCGAATGCATATGCATATGCAATAAATGGAACACTGAAGGTTACAGGTGCCGATAGTTATGTTGTGTATAATGTACAGGGTATGAAAGTTGCTGATGTGAAAGTTAATGCAGCAAACACATCTGTTAGTTTGAAACCAGGTGTATATATGGTAAGAACTGCCGGAAACGTACAAAAGGTTTTGGTGAAATAATCGGTTAAACGAATGTTATATTAAAAAGGTTGCTTTCACAGGCAACCTTTTTTTATTTTAAAAAGAAATGATAGTTATCTAAAAATGACTTTATTTTCTACCTGCAACCAGAATTTTAATCCTATTTTTGTAACGTCAAAATTTGCAGTCTGCATAAACAAATATGCATCGATTAAAAGCACATCAAATATCATTATTATACTTTAGATAATTCAATTTCATGAAAAAATCAATTTTACTTTTTAGCTTTATCATGCTTAGTTTGAGTATGTCGGCACAGGCGGGAAAACTAAAGACTTTTCAAAAGTGGGCATTGACTCCCCCTATGGGATGGAACAGCTGGGATTGTTACGGTCCCACAGTCGTTGAATCGGAAGTGAAAGCGAATGCCGATTATATGGCTGCCAACCTGAAACAATATGGTTGGGAATATATAGTGGTGGATATCCGTTGGTTTATCGAGAATGATAAAGCGGGTGGTTACAATCAGACCGATCAGATATATGTTTACGATGAGTTTGGCCGCTATATGCCTGCCGTAAACCGGTTTCCATCTGCAGCAAACGGAAAGGGATTTAAACCGTTGGCAGATTATATTCACAGCAAAGGGTTGAAATTCGGCATACATATTATGCGTGGTGTTCCTAAAATTGCCGTTGATAAAAAATTGCCGATCAAGAATGGTAATGGTAAAACCGCAGCCGATATTTACACGACAGTCCAACAATGTACCTGGCTCAAGGACAACTATACGATACTGGCCGATAAACCCGGGGCTCAGGAGTACTACAACTCCATCTTCGAACTATACGCTGCGTGGGGAATCGATTTCGTGAAAATCGACGACCTGTCTCGTCCTTATCATCAGGGTGAAATTGAACTCATCCGGAATGCAATTGATAAAACCGGACGTCCGATTGTATTGAGCATGTCACCCGGAGAGACGCCGGTAGACAAATTTGAACATGTAAAAAACCACGCCAACATGTGGCGGACTGTCGATGATTTCTGGGACAACTGGGATCAGCTGCATTATCAGTTTGGAGTATGTAACCGTTGGTCACCCTATATCGCTCCCGGAACCTGGCCGGATGCCGATATGTTACCACTTGGTCGAATCAGCATCCGGGGCGAGCGGGGCGCTGAACGCATGACCAGGTTTACCCGCGATGAACAATACACCCTGATGTCCTTGTGGTCGATATTCAAATCACCTTTAATGTTTGGAGGTGACTTGCCCAGCAACGATGAATTTACAAAATCGCTGATCACCAATGCCGAAGTACTGGATATGCACAAAAGGTCGGTGAATAATAAACAATGGTTTAAGGTAGATGATCAGATAGCATGGACAGCCGACGACCCGAAAAACGGAGATAAATTCGTGGCCCTGTTTAACACCGCCGGAAATGAATTTGTAAAAACACGGAAAGCTTTTTATCGCAGCGGCTTGATCTCAAAACTGACCGACGGATACGGAATCAATATCGATATTAAAATTCCTGCGGGAAGTAAAGAATTATTCCTGGTTGTAATTGATGGGGGCGATGGAAACAGCTGGGATCATGCCGACTGGATACATCCGGTTCTTTACAAAGCGAACGGCGACTCAGTAGAGTTAACCGGTCTCGACTGGGGAACAGCGACTGCAGGATGGGGCACCATAGTAAAAAACAAAAGTATTTCGGGAGGTACTTTAAACGTTCAGGGCAAGGTTTATTCCAATGGAATCGGGACCCATGCCAACTCCATCATCTCGTTTCAGATTCCGGAAGGTTACGTTCGTTTCAAAGCTTTTGCCGGACTTGACAAAGCATGTACCGATCAGTCCAATGGTGCAACTGCAGAGTTTATGCTTTTCAATCAGAATCCCAGATTCCAGGCAAATGATCCCGAGGAAAAAACAGAAATGATTATCCCATTGGATTTAAAGAGGCTTGGATTTACGGGTAAATGTATAATTCGTGATTTGTGGGCAAAGAAAAACATCGGAACTTTCACCGGAAGTGAGTTTGCTCCTGTCATCAAACAACATGGCGTTGGTTTATATCGTATTTCACCTGTGAAACGATCAAAAAAAGCAACCGGTAAGAAATAAAGTTGTGCCGATTGAATCTTATAAATAGTTTCAGAATCAAGAAAAGACACTTCCATTCGGGAGTGTCTTTTTGTTTAAGCTAACGTGTGTTCAATACAATAATAGTCCGATAGGACTTGAATATCAATAAAAAAAATTCCTCATCCTGAATAATTTCCCAAAGGGAATAAACATAGTTATCCCCTTTGGGGTATTAAATCTTAGAAACAACACATTCTATTGATATAAATTCCGTACGGGAAACACAAACTCTTATATTTCTTTTGATTTGGTCACAACTTATATCAAACTCACCGAAAATTATTAATTATCAACAATCAACAATTCACTTTCCGGCTTTTCGGAAGAGTAAACGGTCAGGCAATAGGCACCGCTCTTCAGATGCAGATGCTTCAGAACCATTTCGCCGTTATCGGAAATGTAAACTTTTTTGCCGGTCAAATCGGAAATAACAACTTTCGTGGGGCGGGCATTGGTTTGAAGATACAATTGATTGCCACGAAATGGATTCGGATATATTTTCAGTCTGTTATCCTGTGCTGGACTTTGAATTCCGGCGACCTTATCTTCATAGTTTATCCGCGTTTCGGTAATGCTGTTCCATAAATTTGTACTGTTCCCGTTCATGATCACTTTTACATATCTTGCGTCCCGATCGGCGAAGTCATAATTTGCAAGGGTTGCTGATTTTCCGCTTGATTCGCCGTTGAAAACTTCTGTAAAATCAGCACCATTGGTCGAAAGATTTACCGAGAAATAAGCTTTGCGCGAAGCGCCGTTAAAAAAAGCCAGGTCGATAGACTGAACCGTTTTTTCACTGCCCAGATCATACAGAATCCATTGCCCTGTTCCTTCGACCGACCAGCGGGTGGAGAAATCCAGATCCAGCGTTTTATCGGGTGTGTTGCCGCTGCCCGATTCATATCCGATGGCGGTAACTGCCGCAATTCCTGAATAACTAAACGATTTTGTTTCCCCGGCTTCGATCAGTTCGCCGGTGGTACTTGTAATATTATTGATTTGTAAGGTGTACGTTCCCGGCACTAAATCGCTTACCGAAAGCATGGTCGTACTGTCGTTTTCACCTTTGATTATGCTCAGAACAGAAACGGCAGGATCGATGGAATAATGGACGGCGGTCAGGGCGGTAGTTTCATTTATTTTTTTCGAAAAGCTCACCGACACATGATTCTTATCAACAGCTTTCACTGAAACGATTCCGAAGTTTGTGGGAACAGGCATAATACCCGTAGCTAATTTCAAGACTTCAGTTCCGGCCAGCAAGAACGCACCAACACCAAAATCCTGCGTAGAAGTAAGCGGAGCATAAGCCGGTCCGGCTCCAACACCCTGCACGTAACCCAGCAAACCATTAGTCTGAACTGCAGTTGAAACCAATCCGTTCCATGCTTTTGCCATAGCCGGAAAATAAGTTGTCGAATCGAGCATCCCATTGTTAATTCCCCAGGCCATACCGTAGGTATAAAATGCTGTTCCGCTCGTTTCAGGTCCGGTGAATTCGTTTGCGTCATCCAGACTCGGATTCCAGAACCCATCAGCACGCTGACGGTCTTTCAGAGCCGCAGCCATTTGTTGAAAAATCCGGATATATTCCGGACGATGTGAATCATTCAATGGTAACAGTTGCAGCACCCGTACGTAGGCAGCAAATACCCAACCGTTACCCCGCGACCAGTATGAATCTTCCCCGTTTTTGGTTGCGTAAGGCGGTTTGTATGATTCGTCGCGGTACCACAGATTTTCGGTGGTATTATACAAACCCCGCGTTACTTTATTGTTGTAGTAAATATCGTACATCCGGTTGAAATATACGGAGTCATTCGTCAGGACACCCAGTCGCGAAAATACCGGCATGGCCATATATAAGGCATCAATCCACCACCAGTCGTCCGATTTGGTTCCGTAAACCATGTTGTCGATGCTTGTTCGGATGGCTGCAATTTTGGAAGGAACTTTTACGGGATCCAGATTATACAAATCGATATACACCTGCCCGCAAATCTGATTATCGGCATTTCGCGTGGAAATTCCGCCATTCAATCCCCAGACATTATTATTGGCCCACTGGTTTGAATATTGCAAATAGGATTCTTTGGGATAAACCTTATAAAAGTCCATATTCCCCGTAAAATAAGCCGCCCTGGCCCACTGGTTATTACCCGGATTTGAGTTTTGCGAAATCCAGTATTCGTTAACCAGTTTCATTTTAGAGATGATCTCAGTTTTGGAAGGGAGTTGTTGAGAATAAGAATTTAAAGAGAACAGAATCCCAAATAACAGAATTTTTTTCATAAGTCGTATAACCGGAATTTAAAGCCGTTTATTGTTTTTCGTTGTTAGTGCAAAGATATTGATTAAAGAATTTCTGTAAGGTGAAAATTCATTCAATTATGTTGAATAAAAGGAGATGTAAAGATTGTCAAATTTCTTTTATATAAAAAACTGTTCGGATGAAAATTAACATGGAAATTAAGTTATCACCATTATTGACATAATTTTCACCGTATTTAAAACGAATAAGCTCTATATTTGCAAAAGAAATATTAAGCCCCTCAATTCATCCTTTAATTTAAAACATGAAGAAAACTTTATTACTCATTGTTATTGCAATTTTTAGTGCGGCTAATTTTTGTTCGATCACTCAGGCTCAAACCATCATTGGTGGTACTGAAGATCAGGTATCCTCACCTACAGAAGGAGTTATTAATTCTACTTTTGTGGATGAGCCAACTATGAAAGGAGATTTATTGCAGATGCTGGCCAATTTTACGACCTATATAAAAACCGACTATCAGGATGCAGCTGCACCTAATAGCGTCAATGAAGCATGTGGTTATTTTAAAGGTGAAAATAATGCAGGTAGCAACGAACAAGGAGTAAGACCTAACGCCGACCTTTCTATGATATGTGCATTTTTATACAAATACGGGAGAGATAAGGTTACATTGCCGGCAGGAGTTAGCTGGGACGATGTAAATAAAATGGCTCGCAAGAGTTTGATTTTTGCATATTCCACTCATAAAGCCAATAAATTAAAAACATGCTCCGGCGGAGATTATTGGGGGTCTACAAGCAATACCGACTATGTTTGGGAAAGCTCTTTATGGTCCATGTCAGTAGCATATTCAGCCTATTTTCAATACGATTCGTTGACTACAGCTCAGAAACAATATGTATATAATTTGGTAAAGGCTGAAAGTAATTATGAATTGACCCGAAATATACCAACAGGCTATGCGGGCGATACAAAATCAGAAGAGAACGGTTGGGAAACCAACATCTTAGCCTGTGCTTTGGGGTTGTATCCAAATGATGCAAAAGCTTCGCAATGGTACGACCGTTTAAGAGTATTTGCCATAAACTGCTATTCTCATATAAATGATGCTACGGATGCTTCAGTTATTGACCCAGATTATGATACCAAAACAGTAAAAGATCTTTACCTGGGAAAAAATCTGTATGATGATTATACCTTGCAAAATCACAACTATTTCCACACTTCATATCAGAATGTAGTTATGCAGGAGTTGGGTGAAAGTTTCCTGGCAATGAAAATGTTCCAAACCGGAATTAATGGTACCGAAATTTGGAAAACAAATGCCTTGATGCACAATAATCAAAATGTGATGAACAAAGTGCTGAATAAACTTGCTTTGGCCGATGGTGAATTGGCCATGCCAAACGGTAACGACTGGAGTTTGTTTTTGTATGACCAAATTGCTTCTTACTCAACCATGGCTTGTTTTCTGAAAGACCCGAACGCATTGATGCTGGAAAATCTAGCCTATAAAAATATCAGAGCCAGACAAACAACTACTACCGATGGAAGTTGGTTGTTGCGCGCTGACGTGGGCGCTCGCCGTATGGGAGTTCAGGCACACCGTGTGATGATGACCTGGCTTATGCACGAGATGGCTTCAACTACCAGTGTAACCCCGACAGACTGGAGTGATTTTAGAAAAGATCATGATAAAGCTGAAGTGTTTAGTACACAAAATATAGTCAGAGCAAATACTAAAGATCGTTTTAGCTGTTTCTCGTGGAGTCCCGGAATATCTAGTTATACCGGTTATTTTACTCAGAATAGTCCCGATAAAAATAAAATTATTGTTCCTTACAAAGCCAACAATACTGGGAATATATTAGGTTGGTATACTGTAAGTGGAAAAGCTACAAATGCAACTCCTGTAACCAGTGGCATTTACGATTTAAAAGGAAACAGCTATACTATGAATGGAGTTATTAATACAAATGATGCTTCATTGACTAATAATTTTGCCATTTACTCTACACCGGGAAATGCGCTGATTTACCTGGATTACGTAAAAGCAAACAGTGCAGTAACTATTACCGCTGCAAAAGGTGGTTTACTGGCGATTAGCACCGATAACTTTACGAAACTTCAGCGTACTATTTATCACAGTAACGGACGCTATCAGACCAATGGCTCAAGCACTGTACCTTTTGCAACTTCGTGGGCTAACATTGATAACCAGATTGGTATTGTGACTCCCGGTACAACCAGCATGGCATTTGGTGACAGAGCTGCAAATAATTCAATTTATACATCCAACTTTTATCCGTTATTCAGTGCAACAAGTCGCGCAGTGGCCAGTGGCGCAGTGGTTGACCGTAGACAAATGATCTATTACAGTGGGGTGAGTGCTATTAAGACGCAGGAATTTGCCGACAATGCTATTTCACTTAGAGATTCTCTGCCAACCGGTTGGAATGGTCTTATTGCCATGGACCCGGATAGTATCCGTTATATGTTGGTCAGTAATTTTGTGGGTGCTACAACTGCCGATATGAAAGCAATGAGTTTTGCAGAAGGAGCACCTGTGTTCTCTGTTCCAACAGATATCTCAGGTGGAAAATCAATCGCACACTTTTCACTTGCTGCATCGCATAGCGTCGGTAATGCAATACGAGTGTTTGTTACTTCGGGAAGTATTACAGCCCAACAAGGTACAGATTCAATTAGTACATATTTGACAAACAGCACAGCCTCAGTTAAAGCAGTTGATTTGATGATTATTACATCTGGCGGTAAATTTACAGGTACTGTAAATGTTCCGGCTGATAGTCGTATGCTGGTTACTGTTAATAATGGCCAATTAGTGCCTTCAGATGCGCCCCTACCTAAAGAGCCAACCAATGATATCACGATATTGGTATTGAAAAATGCAGGATTTGATTCAACGCCCGTAACATACAATGTGGCCGGATCTCTAAATACAAGCGCTGTAAATATGTGGGCAGGTTTGGGTTACACGAGTGCATATGCATACAACCTCGCTAACTGGACAAATCGTAGTGTTGTGATTAGCAACTCTACATTTACAGCCACATTCGCCTATGGTTCTTCGGCAAAATTAAATGCTATAAGTATCCCTGCCACTGATAAAAATGGCATCAGCAGTGGTGCATGTCTGGGAGTATCTTCCGGTTGGGGAACTGGTAATGCTGTACAATTTACTCAAAAGGTGATTATACCTGCCGGAAAATACATCCTAAACTATGATGCTTACAACGGTAATACAACTGCAACAACCGTAATCAGTAACTTGACGGGATTTCGGAATGGTACAACCACCTTGTTTGATGCAACCACCAATTTTACAGCTTCTGTCTGGACAACACCGGCTGTTAGGGCCACTTTCACGAATACTTATCAGGGTGAAGTAAGTGTTGGAGCAAGCTGTTCAAGCGGAAGCTCAAATGCAGGACCTAAATTACTTTATGATAATATTCGAATTCTAACCGACCAAAGCATTGAAAGTGTTGAGAGTTTTTACTGGAATGCCGCAAAAGATAGTGCCCAAGCTGCTATGAATCGCTATCCCTCAGTAACCAGCGGTGATTTGTACAATAATCTACAAACGGCCTTATTACAGACATACAGCAACATTGATGCATGTGCTACTGCCATACAAACGCTTCAGGATGCAACAGCCCGGTTTTTAGCGGGAGCAGGAGTTTCATCCGGAGTTTCTTCAGAAAATGATTTTGGCATTCGCGTTTACCCCAATCCTGCAAGTAACAATTTGATGATAAGTGGTGTTGATGGTAAAGCCAAGGTTGAAATTATCAATAGTGAAGGAAGAACGCTTTACAATGCTGCAGCCACACAAAAAAACATCGTATTAAATGGCTATAGTAGTGGGATTTATATCGTAAAAATTTCGGAGGATAGTTCTGAAACAATTAAGAAGATTATCGTGAAGAATTAGTTTTGAGAAGTGGACACCTTTTTTTAGCTATTGAAAACAGAAAAGAGTTGGGAAGGTTTTCTCAACTCTTCTATTTTTATTTCAAAAAACAAGAATAAATTAGATTAAAATTTCTCTTTGGGGAATATTATTATTAGGTTACATACCACATACTGGCAACCAATCGGTAACTTTATTTTATTGACCTATTTTTTAATCTGCAGCTACCGGCATATCAGTGTACTGGCAATTTTTAATTGTTAATTATTAATTACTTAACAGCACCATCTCTCACAAATATTTCTTCTCCTCACCCAACTTTTTCAGCAAATCGTTTACTTCTTTTTTAAGGTCTACCATCCTGAGTTCACGGTCTATAAAATAAGAATTGAGTTGTTCCAGGTCATTTCTCTGTTTGATTATTTTGCTGATCAGTTTTTTCCGCTCTATTGCAAACTGAATAGTCTTCTCAAGCAGCGTACTGTTTAAATCCGGTTTTATAATATAATCCTGAGCTCCTTCTTTAATGAGTGCTAACGACAATTCCACATATTGCAGTCCACTGACCAGAACAACCGGCGTATTCCCGGCATAATCCACCACCGTATCGAAAGTTTGTTTTCCGCTACTGTCGGGAAGATTGAGGTCGAGCAGGATGAGGATAAAGTCATTCCTTTTTATTTGTTCGATTCCTTCTTTTAAGGTTTCAGCTGAAATGAGCTGGTATTTAAAGGAAGTGATATCGTTCAGCATCTCTTTAACCAACCGGATATCACCCGGATTATCCTCTATCAGAAGTATTGCTTGTTCAGTCGTATTACTCATATTGTGGGCAGTTTAACTAATGTAAGCCAGAAACCTTCAATTGATTTAACCATTTCGAAAAATTTATTCAGATCTATCGGCTTGGTTAAAAAACAATTGGCATGTAATTTATAGGATCTGATAATATCTTCTTCGGCCTTGGATGTGGTCAGAATAACTACCGGTATACTCTTCAGGTTTTCGTCATCTTTAATTTCGGCCAGCACTTCCTGTCCACTCTTTTTTGGCAGGTTAAGGTCCAGAATAATCAGATCCGGTCGTGGGGCATGTTTGTATTTATTTCTATTAAAAAGAAAATCGGTTGCTTCTGCTCCGTCGTACACAACATGCAGGGCATTTCTCACTTTACCGTCTTTTAAAGCTTCCTCGGTAAGTCTTGCATCACCGGGGTTGTCTTCGATTAAAAGGATTTCAATTAATTTCAATTTTTCCATGATAGATTTTAAAGTTTATATGGGTATTGTAAAATAAAAAGTAGTTCCTTCATTCACCTTCGATTCAAACCAAATGGTGCCACCATGCCGTTCGATAATATGTTTACTAATGGATAGCCCGATACCTGTTCCGGGATAATCTTTTGCGGAATGTAAGCGTTGAAAAATGGTGAAAACCCTGTCTTGATATTGCATTTCTATACCAATCCCATTGTCTTTGACTGAAAACACATAAAAATCTTTTCCCTTTTTACAGGAGATATGGATTTTGGGAGATTCTGTTTTCTTTTTAAATTTAATGGCATTTTCAATCAGATTTTGAAATACCCGTAAAATCTGCGATTCATCAGCTCTTATCACCGGTAAATCATCGTTGGTAATTAAAGCGGAGTTTTCTGTGATCAACAACTGCAGATTGGACATCACCTGCCCCAAAATAGCGGAAGTATCAACCTGTCCGAAAACCTTACCGCGGGTTTGGACCCTTGAATAATCGAGCAAATCATTAATCAGCTTTTGCATACGATAGGCGCCATCCACCGCATAGTGAATAAAATCGTTCGCATCAGCATCTAATTTGTCTTTGTATCTTCTTTCAAGCAATTGGGTGTAGCTCGAAATCATTCTTAAGGGCTCCTGAAGATCGTGTGAAGCCACATATGCAAATTGCTCCAGGTCCTTATTCACCAGGATTAACTCGGCTGCACGCTTTTCTTTTTCTTCGTTTTGAAAGGCAAGTTCATCATTGGCGATAATTAACTCGGCTGCACGTTTTTCCTTTTCTTCGTTTTGGTAGGCAAGTTCTTCATTGGCTGCGATTAACTCCGCTGCAAGTTTTTCTTTCTCTTCATTTTGAATGGCAAGTTCTATATTGGCGATAATCAGTTCGGCAGCACGTTTTTCTTTTTCTTCGTTTTGATAGGCAAGTTCTTTATTGGCAATGATTAACGCGGCAGCACGTTTTTCCTTCTCTTCGTTTTGAAAAGTAAGTTCTTTATTGGCAATGATCAGTTCGGCAGCGCGTTTCTCTTTTTCTTCGTTTTGAAAGGCAAGTTCTTTATTCGCAATGATCAACTCGGCAGCACGTTTTTCCTTCTCCTGGTTTTGAAAAGTAAGTTCTTTATTGGCAATGATCAGTTCGGCAGCGCGTTTTTCCTTCTCTTCATTTTGATAAGCAAGTTCTTTATTGGCAATGATTAACGCGGCAGCACGTTTTTCCTTTTCTTCATTTTGAAAGGCAAGTTCTTTATTGGCAATAATAAGTTCGGCAGCACGTTTTTCCTTCTCTTCGTTTTGAAAGGCATACTCTTCATTGGCTACGATCAGGTTAGCTTTTGCCTGTTTTCTTTCTGTCAGACTTAAATCATATAATTCCTCCAGGGAATTAAACTGTTGCTGCAATTCCTGTAATTCAAAAATGAGATCTTCCTTTGATTTATTCCGGTTACCCATTATTTTCATTGTTTTTAAATCAGCATTTTTTCTCCCTGTATTACTTCATTTAAGCTATACCATCCTTCAAAATTAGGTTAATATAATTTCCCTCCAAAAATACAGTTTTTTTTCATAATCCTGTATATTGTACTTTAAATAATTATGAATATTTATAGGGCGATATTAGAGGTTTAATAGCCCTGATTTATGTAATCCGGTAAAACAACATCTATTCTTCAACTTTAAATGTAACAACAAATAAGAATCTCACCTATTAGCTCAAGTTTAGCGTAGTTTAAAATTGGTACAGCCTCCCCAATTTTGCTGACGCTTTTATCTGCCGGATGCAAAGGCTGAGCCAGGTTCAGGTTAAGCATTGCAAAACATGCAACTAATTGATTACTTGATCGTAGAATAACTGCTACTCCTTTTTATCGATCAGTTTTTAATCATCTTTTTAGTTACATATTTATCACCCATTAATATCCTGACAAAATATATTCCCTTGAACAGTTTGGAGATATTGATTTTACTCTCATTTTCAGCGGTCAAGAATACAAGCCCAAACGAATCATAGATTTCGACTTTTTTTACGGGCTTTATCGATTTGATTAACATATAATCTGTTGCCGGGTTCGGATATATTGAAACACCAGAATCAGCATTTAGACTATCTAAGCCGGCTGAGAAGAGTGCAAAATTGAAAATATCCGAATAATATCTGGTTGTACCATTCGTAGCACTTATACGAGCATAATACTTCACATTTTGAGTTATGTGACTAAGCGTCGAAGAGACTAAACTGGTTCCGTAAGTATAGGCATAATTAGGAGTTCCGATTATAGAATCCCCAAAATTCATTGTTTGACCATACTGAAACCTTATATTACTTAATAAAATGCCATTGGAATTGACAAGACCATTCAGAATTATCAAACTATCGGACAATTGTTTGGGTTCTATCGGAATCATTACAATGCTTCTCTGTAAGTTCAGAATGTTTTCTGCGCTATATATTATTTCTGTACCCATATTAGCTTTTATCCGGTAATAATAAACAGCAGCCGAATCCAGTCCTGTTATCTGTGCAGAAACATAATTGTAAGTCCCTTTATCAATTTGAGCTGTTATATTAACCTGATTTTTATATTCACGTGTTATTCCATATTCTAATTGTATATTCCGAATAGTATCTTTATTAGCCCTGATGTAAACATTAAATGTTGCTGTGTTTCCGGTTATATAGGGATTGTACATTGAAATCACATATTCATTTCCTGTATTAAAAATAGCAGGTAAACTATAAATCACTGAATCATTATACCTTGCTTTGATTCTGGCGTAATAACGGGTGCTCGACTTTAGTGCGCTTAAATGGGCGTTAATACTTTTGCCAGTCCCACCGGACACGAAGTCAGGCACTGCAGCAGTTTTAAATGTAAACGTTGTATCTGTTCCGTATTGGAATTCAATATCAGTTATATCGCTTGCATTAGAAATAACATTCCCGGATATGTCTGCTTCGTTCGACAGGATATTATAAACGTAATACATGGATATTGTATAATCAGGCAAAGTAGTAAACTGATGCATTTCACTTGAATACTGAACACCGTTGGCTGTAGCAGTCAACCTGAAATTATAGGTTTTGTTTGGTTTAAGATCCGTTAGATTTAGACTTTGATTTAAACTTGCATTCGGTTGTACAGAGTCAGGCTGAGCATCAACTATATTAGTCAACGCACCAATACCATATTCAAATCGCACATGCTTAATCAGCTCGTTATTTGATGTAACATTCCCTGATAGGGTAACACTTTTATTTGTAATGCCAGTAGCGGCATCTAACGAAATGACAACCGTTTTATATTCGATTTTCTTCTTCATTATCACTCCGCGTCCACCAAAAGCAAATATTTCATTCCCATATAGCTCTATACCGGTAACACCATAAGGTTTATTTATCTGAATCCAACTAACACCCCCGTTGCTTGTTTGATATGTTTTACCGTAATCTTCTGTAATATATCCTACATTGGGAGAATAAAACTTTACGTTAATATAATAGTTATATGGTGCATTAATTTTTTGCCAGGTCGTTCCTCCATCAATTGTTTTGTACACTTCTGCACCACTACTACCAACAAAATAACCATTATTTTCATCTGTAAAATCAAATGAAGCAATGCCACTAAACACTGCAGGTGTGAGTAAAACAGTCCATGTAATTCCACCATTCATAGTTTTATAGATTTTACTATAACTCCGTCCGTAACCAATAAGCGGGTTTATAAATTTCATCTGGCTAAAACTGTAATTGTTTATTTGAGTCCATGTCGTACCTCCATTGGTTGTCTTGAAAGTATTGTTTTGGTTATAACCACCACTCACAAATCCCGTATTTACATCAACAAATTTGATAGAGTATAGATTATCATAAAATATCTCCAACCCATTGTTTGTTACTGTCCATGTTTTTGCACCATCGGTCGTTTTAAATACTTGAGCAACACCTGCCGACGAATTAATATCACCTCCGGCAATACAATAACCGGTATTTTCATTTATAAAATCAAATTGGGTAGTATTGCCTGTCAAAACCGGAGCTCCCATATTCGTCCAGGTGTTACCCCCGTCAGTAGTTTTAATAAATGAATTTCCAACTAAACCGTATGCGGTTGTATTGGATATAAATTTGAGCTGTTTGATATTATTATATGTCACTGCGTAACCTTTCCATGTTTTTCCTCCATCTGTGGTTTTCATAATTTCACCACTTAACCCAACAGCAAATCCGGTCATACTATCGATAAAAAAGATACCATTTATATCTGCGCCACCGTATCTTCCATTTTGAGGGCTTATCCAGTCCCATGTTGACCCACCATTTGTTGTCTTAAATATTACACCATATTCGCCTGCCATAAACCCGGTTTGCGAGTCAAGGAATAAAAAAGTATATATTTCATCAGATGAACTCTTGATTACTTTCCATGTTTCGCCCGCATCAGTTGTTTTTAATATTTCAGTCATATAACCCCGTGAAATAAATCCGGTATTGGAATCAACAAAATACATCTTGTTGATATTACTTGAAGAAGAGTTAGTTGAGCTTTTTAAACTCCATGTTTTACCTCCATCAACAGTCTTAAATACACTTCCGTTTGTACAACCGACATGACCAACAGATGAACTCGTAAAATAGGAGTCGGTAATATTATCACTCGTAACATCTAAAGTATTCCAGTTTTTGCCTCCGTCAAATGAAGTATAGAGTTTATTGGTGCCGGTAACAAAAACAGTATCCTTACTAATAACACTAATTCCGGTCAGGATATCAGGAATTCCCGTATTGAGCTTATTCCATCCAACACCCATATAAGTCGATTTGTAAATTGCACCATAATTTCCAATAATGTAACCATAATTGTTTTTGAATGCCATTCGTTTGCCCGAGCTGACTCCCATCAACACTTTCCAGGTTGTTCCACCATCCGGGGTTCCTAAAATTTGACTGCTGTTCAGAATATAACCAACCTGACTGTTCAGGAAGCATATATCCAGCCCGGCAAATGCTGAAGGTAGTGGATTTAGCAGTTTCCAGCCTTCAGGGTCATCAGTGGGTTGTTTATTAATGTAAACGCAAAAAGATTTTGTAGCATAGCAACCTGTTTCATTTTCCACTGTAACAGAATACCAACCTTCCTTTTTAATGTAAACAGAGGAAGTTGTTTCTCCGGTGTTCCATAAATAGGATTTGAAAATTCCCGGATTCACCGGTATAGAATCGAGTGTTCCAATTTGAATCGAATCAGGTAATTCTATTACCGGAAGTGCTTTTACATTCAGGTAAACAGAATCGGAAGTCTGACAACCATACTCATTTTCAACTGTGAGTTTATATCCACCCGGTTTCGTTATAATTATAGACCGTGTGGTTTCTCCGGTATTCCAACGATACGATTTAAATCCTTCGGCAACCGATAATTCAGAACTATAGCAAACCGTGGTATCTTTACCCAAATCGAACCGTGGGGAAGGGTTGATGGTTATCTGTTTTTGGATGGTATCTGTTTTAGTTGGATAATGTGCCAGCAAGGTTACTGTATATTTTCCTTTTAAGCTATAGCTGAACAGAGGGTGACGGTCTATCGAAGAACTCCCTTGACCAAAGTCCCATCTTACCGAATCCAGGCCCGATTCGTTGGCAATCCGGAATTCGGTCAGGTTGCCACTGCATGCATTGTCGAATGTAAAACTGGTTTTGAAAAAATAATTCTGAATGAAATTTGGTGTGCTTGCAACAAATGCTGATGAACCGTCCAGATAAAATCCCAGCTCCTTTACTTTACAGGCATTCCCCCAATCATTGGGATTTTCAATGACACCCAGGTATTTGGTTCCACTATCCTGACCTCCTCCTTTTGTAAAATATATTTTAGCATTGGGAGCCAGTTGCATTTGTAACAGACCATTATCCCTGTCCTGAAATATAAGGATTCTTGAATTGTTGATTCCGTTATAAGTTCCACTGCTGATATCAAACTGATATAAGCCGCTTTCTCCGGTACTACCTGTCTGGTAAACAAATATTTTTTTTGCATCCGGCGAAAATTCCAGACCATCACATCCACGGTAGGTAACAGGCATGCTAAATAGAAGAGGATTAGACAACCTCCCGGTCGAATTATTGAAGTCAAACAAGGTAAAACCTTCGGCTGTTAAGCTGGCATCGTAGCTGCAGGCAATTTTGGTTCCATCTGGTGATGCTTTAAGTTGTCCGGAAAATGAAGAGGCATGCGACTTACCTACAGCGCTTATCGCGGGCGTTTCTGTCAGACCAGTTTCTGATAATAAATAAGCATAATAGCTGTTGGTATTATTTTGATGTGTTATTATCCAGACATCATGTCCGTTGTGATGATATACAGCAGTAATTTTATTCGTAGTCCTATCCAGTATCTTTTTTCCTTTTACAGTCACATCGCCCAAACCATTATCCATGTTTAAATCGACTACCGAATAATAAAGACCTGATGCTGCCTGTCCATTAAATGCATCGACAGTAAAAACATAGTATTGTGTCTCCGAACCGGGTTTGGGAACGATTATGGATTCATGTATTTTCGGACTTCCTGCCACTAATAGTACATCATTCCCATGGGGCATAACGGTGTGATTCCGGTTCCAGATATCAAAACCATCGGTATAACACAACAAGTTACCATTCTTATCACTGATAATCCCCATCCCCCTGCTTTCGTGTGGTGCATAATCATGACGAACTACAACAGTATCAGACTTAAACTCCAATCCAAAATCTCCAAATAACCAATTCTTTGCATAATGCTGCGAAATCGCCAATGGACTAACTAATAAAGCGAGTACAATGACTGCACTGATGTAGTATAATTTCTTCATAATTTTAGTGTTTTGTTTCTCCTGATTTCATTTTAATTCAGTTTTCCTATTTAATATTTTCATTGTCAATCCCTGATTAAAACAGCTTTAATATAAAGTCTCATTTGTAACACACATTTTATTTTGGTTCAGACACTTACTTTGCATCTGTTAAAACTCAAATTATTGTATTTATTACCACCCGATCCCAATTTATCACAAGTGATTCAAGTGATTATACCTCCCGGGAAATATTTAATCCGATTTGCCTCCAAAATTACACATTCTTTTTTATTAATAAGCATTTATTTTAATCTATCATTAACATCCTTGCAGAAAATGAAGTTTTACATACCCGATGACGCCCTTTTCACAAAATAATTAAATCAATAACGCGAAATATATAAAAACCGCGGAGATTAATATTTTGAAGTTTTTATTGTCAGGGCTGTGCTTATACCGCTTTTCCATTTTTTACCTTAGGAGTTTTTCTTATAAAATTTGCCAGGATCCCTCAACTTGTGCGGACCTGTTAACTGTGTCGACAAATACTTTCCTAAATCTGCAGCATAACATGGATTACAAATAATACCGACAATAAAAGGTTGCCGATGCATTTGACATTAAATAAAAAAAATGACTGAAACCTGAGTAAAACTTCAGATTTCAGTCATTTCCTTTTTGAGATATTTTATTTTCTTATTTGCCGGTAAAAGCCTGGTTCTTTACCAGCTTGTCAACATCGTAAGGTGCCGGTTCGCCGCCCAGGTATTTGTGGAACCAATCCAGGTGGGCATTGTAATACAATGGCATCGACTTCACATTGTTTGGCCAGTGTCCGTCATTCTTCAGAATAATCAGACGCGATGGTATTCCAAGAGTCTGAAGGGTGGTAAAGTATTGGATACTTTGTGTGTATGAAACACGGAAGTCGAGCTGTCCTGTTACAATCAAAGTCGGGGTCGAAAAATCCTTCACATATTCCGACGGGGAGAATTTCTTGTACAAATCCGAATTCCAGGGCTGGCCTTTCAGATCAAAGTTTGGAAACCATAGTTCTTCGGTGGTTCCCCACATGGAGCGAAGGTCGTAAAGTCCCATCATGGATGCCAGGCATTTGAAACGCTTGGTTTTCGCCTGAAACCAGTTCATCATATAACCGCCGTACGACCAGCCCATGGCTCCCATACGTGTTGAATCGACATATGAAAGCTTGGCCAGCGCATCGGTCACTTTCATCAGATCAGTAAACGGTTTACCAGCCCAGTCGCCGGAGATATCGCGTGTATATTCCTGTCCGTACCCGGTAGAACCAGTCGGATTGGGAAAAGCAAGCACATAACCGGCGCCCGGATAAACCTGCCAATCGCCGCGGAATGAATTCATCCATTGGCTTTGCGGCCCGCCATGTACATTCAGTACCAGCGGATATTTTTTATTCGGATCGAAATTATGGGGTTTCACAATGAATACCTCCAGTTTCCTGCCGTCGGCTCCTGCAACCCACATGGTGTCGGCCGGACGAACATCAACGGTATTTTCAAATTCCTGATTGAGAGCGGTTAGTTGTGTTTCCTTATTGCCTGATAATTTCATACGATACAACTCCGTAGGTTTGCCCACTGAATTGGCGATGTAATAGACATAACCTTTTTTGTCGAAATCAAATCCGAAAATCGACTTTTCGCCACTTACAGGCGTTATCTTTTTTGAGGCAATATCAATTTTATAAATGGGTTGATGTCCCAGAACTTCGCCCAGAAAATAAATTGATTTTGAGTCGGCATTCCATTTATAGTCATTCACCCAGTTGTCGAACGACTCGGTAATCATCTCAGTTCTCCCGGTTTGACGGTTGTATAAAGCCAAACAGAACAAATCGGATTCGTATCCCGGAATAAGTTGTTTGCGGTAAGCGATGTATTTTCCGTCGGGGGAATAGGTTGGCGAGCCATCCCATGCTTTGTTTTCGGCGGTAATGTTCACAGCCTCACCACCGGCAACAGGAACCAGGAAAAGATCGGCATTTGTCGATGCTTCGGGATGAAGGTCGTGGTTAGATAAGTAGCAAAGCTCTTTGCTGTCGGGCGAAAAATTATAACCGATACCACCACCCAGCATAAACACGGGTGAAACGAATTTATCGGGAGTAAGATCGGTATAGGTTTGTGCTTCCATATTGTACAGGATAATATGCGAGGCCTTGCCCGCACTATAATCGGTCCAGTGGCGGAACAGGAGTTGATCGGCTACGTAAGCCTGAACCGGACCGTTTGTGGCCAGCGAATCAGTCAGGGCGTTCTTTTTACTGTCGGCACCGCATTCGGGATATATTTCAGACGAAAAAGCGATCAATTTATTATCGGGCGATAATACCGGACTGCTAACACCCATCGAAAAATCGGTAATTTTCTTCGATTGGTTGTCGGCGAATGTGTACAGGTAAATCTGCGAAGTCCCTGTTGCTGAAGATACGTAGTAAAGACTTTTGCTGTCGCTGGTCCAAAGCTGATCGCTATTGCCTTTTCCATTGTCGGTAATTTGTTTTTTGTTGCTTCCGTCAGGATCCATAACATAAATATCAGTCATCGATTTTCCTTTCGGCAGATTGTAGTTTGTGACCGTAAATGCCATTAGCGTTCCATCAGGTGAAATAACAGGTGCGCCACTGGATTTGATTTTGTACAAATCCTCGATGGCAAAAGCTTTTTTTTGAGCCGCGGCAGATCCGGCCGATAAGCTGATAAAGACAAAAAGGAAATAAATAATTTTTCTCATTTAAATATATTTTTAATTGCGATAAGTAAGTAATTGGGGAAATACGTTTTTGAAATTCCAAAGGAATTGAATATGAATAGCCATGTATAAAATGCATGGATGAGAAAGTGATTATATATGACCAACCACGACGTGGTTGAATATTTATATTAAATATTTTATATCAATCGTATCCGGTTTTTGGTTCAGAATATTGGTTTTTGATATTCAACCCCCTTCGGGATCTTATATCGATTATTCCATGGGTTCACACCATGGCTATTCACATTTAAATCCTTCGGATTATTGAATAAAAGATCTTAGTATATAACAAAGAAAAAAGCACCTACCAACCGAATTTATCTACCAGTGGTAGAGGTAGGTTCTATTTTTATTTTATTCTGTCCCGGTAATAACGTTTCCCACGAGTTCGAAGTCTTACCTCACCCTGCCTCCGCAAACCCATGTTTTACGGTAATAATCTTCATCCAGCTTGCTGACAATAACACCCCTTGATGTGGAGGTATGCAGAAATTTATTATCTTTCAGATAAATGCCAACATGGTTGACATGCTTTTTGGACTTGCCGCTGGTATTAAAAAAAACCAGATCGCCTTCTTTTAACCTACTCCTGCTTATTTTTTTGCAGTTTATTTTCAGCATGCCTGCCGAATTTCGTTCGAGGGTTTTATTGTATACGGTTTTATAAATGCTAAGCACCAGAAAAGAACAATCAGTTCCTTTGTGCGACCTACCGCCATACACATGCGGAACGTGCAACCAGGAAGCTGCTTCTTTGTAAAGAGCAAAATTATCCTTCCGGTCTTCATTCATTCCTAAAGCTTCATATAGCTCTTTACTCTGTTTTTTTTCAACGGAACGCTGCGAGCTGCAACTGAAAAACAGAAGTGCAAGACCCCAAAGCAGTACGGAACGGAACTGCACCAACTTACTATCGGATAAGTATTTACTAAATGGATTATGAGTTTTCATTTTTCTAATTTTGACACTATAATGCAGTCCATGCCATTTTAGAACGATTTTAATCTCCATTTGTTTTAAACGGTTTTCTTGCTGATAAGTAATAAAAATATTTAATGTACTGTTTGTTTATCTCCGGAAGCCAACATATCAGTTCTCTGGCAATTATTAATTAATAATTATCAACAACTTACGAATTACTGCTTATTTAAAAACAATCACGACACTATTACAGGCATTCTATCGTTTTTTCAAAGCATTAATAAGATACGCCGGCTTCCCGAAAATGCTTGCCTGAATTTAGTCAATTTATTTACACGCGAATGAAACGTTGCAATTTTTGACAAGTTTACCCATTGCTCTTATTCCTCCAGATCTTTAAAATACTGCACTGTGAATAGTTCAGGATTAACGAAAGTCCTCCGCGGATCTACTTATTGAATTTATTTTCAAATGTAATTTTTCATTTTCAACCCCCAAAAATACACATTAACTTTGAAATATATGATTTCATCACAGGTTTTGGCTGCAACATCGCACGTTTTGACTGCGATTACCCGTGTCTGGGCTGAGAAGATCCAGGCATTCGGACAGAATCAGCCCTCTCACACTTTAGAATAAGCTTGGGGCGATTGAAATATAGTTATATATTAGAATTATGACAACCCAATGCATCTATCCTTATTGAATGAATTAAGTTCGACAGAAGATTTAACTTTGTATGCAATTCATGATTGTTTTTTTTAAACCCACCATCCCTCCGGCTTAAGCCGGAGGTAATTCATTTCAATATGAATCCTTCCATAATCCATCAGCTAAAACCGGAGACAATTCATATCAGCCGAAGGCAATTCAAATTAACATGAATTCATTCATCATCCATTTGCAAAAAAACAGAAATTAAAAATAAGAAGGAGGGTTTCAACCAAAAAGAAACAGAATATTGTGCCATTAAATTGCCTCTTGCTTTAGCTGGAGGAACAGAGAATAGTGGGATTGAATTGGCTAAAGCCATTTCTTTGTCTTTTCATCCTCCTGCTCCCCAAGTCCCCTTTCGGGGGATTTAGGGGGCTGCTATTAAAATCAACTACTGATATATAACATGTTTGTTATCCTCTTTGACCTTATTTTCATCCTTTGTGGAAATACTTATATCTATATTTGTAATCTAAATATTCGAAAATTGCATAAAGAAAATTCTAAGAAGTTCCCTCTTCGACTCAACACCTAATTTATTAATTACAAACATAATACCTATTTATCATGAAGAAAAAAAACTACTTTTTTAATTTGATGGGATTCAGCAAGGTCTGTCTGTTTACAGCGGCTTTGTTTCTATCCGCATCGGGTTTTTCGCAGGATCTTACCACCGGCTTAATATTGCATTACGATTTCGATGCCATCTCGGGATCGAATGTACCTGACATTTCGGGTACCGGAAACGACGGAGCTCTTATGGGTGGAGCATTAGACACCGTAGGTTACAGTGGAAACGGAGTTAAATGTACTTTGGCAACCGACTATATCTCACTACCGGCCAATATCTCCGCTTTGCTGACTTCGTTTACCTATACTACCTGGGTAAAAATGCCAGCACTTAAAAATGCTACCCGCTTCTTCGACCTGGGAAACGGGGCTGATGGCACGAATAACTTTCTGGCTTTTATTCCCAGTTTCGGCAGCGATAATGGATTCATGTGTTTGCGTTATCGTCCTGCATCAGGAACATCATACAACGTACTTTCAACAGTGAAATGTCCGGTAAACAGCTGGGCACACATTGCTTTGACTTATGATTGGAACGGAACATCCGGAACTGCAACAATTTATCTGAATGGTGCAGTTGTTGGTACGGCTGCCAACTTGCCTTATTCATTAAGTACTGATTTGGCAGCTACGGCAGACAACTTCCTTGGACATTCGCGCTGGGGACAGGATACAAACGGATTTAACGGTATTTTTGACGATGTCCGTTTTTACAACAGAGCGTTAACAGGAGCTGACATCGTAGCACTTAACGGTATGGCAGAATTGAATAACCAATTCGAAGCGTTAACTTTGGGGGATATCTCAGGTCTGACGACAAATCTCCTTTTACCAACCACAGCCGGAACCAATGGTGTAACCGTCCGTTGGGCATCCTCAAAACCGGCAATTATCGACACCCTGGGTAATGTCACACGTCCTGCTGTTTACGATGCTAACGTTACACTGACTGCAACTTTGACACAGGCAGTAGGCGGCAAATCGTACTCCATGACTAAAGTTTTCACCGCAAAAGTATTGGGAATAACTGGAACCCCCGAGCAAATTGCTGAGTGGGACTTCACTACGGAGAATATCTCGATGACAAATGACACCTTAAGGGTGAAAGATGTTCAGAGCGGTTTTGAAGGTAAACTGGTAAATGATGCGCGCATAAGAACCATTGGAGAATCTACCAAATACAATGTACTGGACTTGGGCAACGGCACCGGATATTTCGACATGGGAACAGACATTGGTAAAGCAATATATTCTTTAAGCGATTATACAATCATGGGGTATTACCGGGTTGATGAAAGCTATACAGCATTAGCCAGTTCAGGTAACTTCCTGTATGCATTTTCGAATACTGCATTTGCGGATGTTGATCGCAACGGTTACCTGATTGGCAGGTTAAACAATACCAGTCATCAATGTACTTCGGGTTACTGGGGTAGCGGTAAGATGGAAGTAGCTGCCAATACAGTCACACCACAGGGAACCTGGCATCATTACGCCTATACTCAAAACGGCACAACAGGCACAATCTATATCGACGGAGCTTTAGCTGCAACCGGATCGATGACAAACTTACCTTCCACACACATAGCTCTTGCCGACAGATCAGGGACATTGTTCAACTGGTTGGGTCGTTCGGTTGGCTTATCATCGGACGGTTTCCTGCGCAAGACTTTGGTTTACAATTTTCAATTGTTGAGTTTTTCCCTTTCGGTTGACGATATCTACAACGGTTTCACGGGCTTCGAGGGTGTACCTACTACCCTTGGCAAATTAAATTCGGCCTACACTGAAAATCCCGATTATACATCACCCGAACTGATCACCGAAAGAGATAATCTTTCGTTGGGCAATTTAAGTGCAGTGACATCAAATATTGTGTTACCAAAAACGGGCACATTGGACCCAACCATTACCATTTCATGGAAAACCTCCAATTCGAAGTTGATCGATGTAAACGGCATTGTCACCCGTCCGGACTATTATAATTACAATGATACCCTGACAGCTGTTTTGACAAAAAATGGTCAGTCAACGACTAAGGTATTCCCGGCTACCGTGATGTTGAAAGAAGGTACGGCATTTACGAACAACCTGCTCGTGAAATACGATTTTGCTACAGTATCAGATTCGATTGTAACTGATGCTGCAGAAAAACATTTCACCGGAACGTTGAAAAACAATGCCAAGGTTGTTAGCATTGGCAGTACAGTTAAGTACAATGTATTGAGCCTGGGCGACAGCATCGGCTATTTCGACATGGGACCTGAAGTAGGTAAACTGATGTATAACCTCAGCGATTATACCATGAGTGCTTATTACCGGATTGATACCGCTTATCACGAATTAGGCAACGCGGGTAACTTCCTGTGGACTTTCTCGAACAGTGAAAATTCGGGATCAGCTCAAAACGGGTATGTTATCGGAGCTTTAAATTCACAGAGCGTTAATATTACTCCTAAATATTATACTGCGGCTTCGGGAAACCAGTTTGTAAGTCTTGCAACTCCTGCATTTCAAGGAGGATGGCATAACCTGACCTATTCACAGATCGGTAACACGGGGATTCTCTACGTTGACGGATGGGCGATGGCCACAGATACGATTACGAATCTGCCTTCAACGGCATTACCGAAACCTGGCATGTTGGGAACGCTTTATAACTGGATCGGACGTTCAAACTTTCCATCGGACGTTTATTTACGTAACACACTGGTTTACGATTTTCGACTTTATAAAACTGTATTGACCGATGAGCAAATTCAAAGCTCTGTATTAAATGTTGAAAATACGATCAGTGCGTTGAATGCAGCTTATACGGAAGCACCAAATGCTGTGAAGACCCTGCTGACCAACAAATACAAAGTTATTTCTACAGTTGGAGCCATTAAGATCCTTGGATTAACCGGTGCTGAAAAAATAGCCGTTTATGATATCGCCGGTCGCCAGCTCAGGGTAAATAATCCTGGATTGATAACTGCAAATTCAGGCGTTTATATTGTCAGAATTAATAACGAAGTGACAAAGGTTATTGTAAAATAAAATTGTTTCTATTAAATCAGAAGAGGGTGTTCCAAACGGAGCACCCTCTCTTTTTTATTAGTGTTTACTATTGACGGCTTCTTATTGACGGCTTTTTATTGACGGCTTCAAGATATTGACGGCTTCACTAAGATGAGACAGGGTGATAGTGAAGCCGTCAATAACAAGCCGTCAATATCTTGAAGTTACCAATATCTTAACTTTGAGCGTTCAAACTCTTTTGGGAACTTCGTACACTAAAAGGTTTGAATCCTTATTCCGCATAAATTAAATAGGGTTTTCGTTGTTTTTTAAACCTGACAACATCTTCCTGCCACATCGCTTTTATCTCATTGGATGTCTTACCGGCAATAATCATCTTGCGCACATAATCTCTTCCTACCAGCTGCTCAAAGAAGGGTCTGAAAAACTGGTCGCCCATATTCAGGTCTTTATAGGCGTCGATGACATAACTGAGATCAACCCCATGCTTCCAGATTTCTTCATCAGCGAGATGACTCAAATCGACTCCATAACACAACTGATCCAATTGTGGTGGGTTCTTGGCTCCGGGAATACTTTTGGGGGTAAAACTGTAACTGTATCCCTTCATATTGGGATGTCCGTAAATCTGAAAAGGTAGCGATGTGCCCCGTCCCAGACTCACCGGCGTTGCTTCGAAGAAACAGGTGGAAGGATAGAGATAGACCGACTTCATATTTGGAAGATTTGGTGATGGAGGAATGGGAAGTATATACCTCGTCTGATGTGTATAGTTTTTACAGGGAATCACAGTCAGGTCACAGGTCCGGCCCTCGGTCAGCCATTTTTCTCCGTTTACCATCAATGCCAGTTCACCCAACGTCATGCCATGAACGATAGGTATCGGCAACCAACCCACACCCGATTTATATTTCATATCCAGGATGGGTCCGTCAACATAAAATCCGTTCGGATTCGGGCGGTCGAGCACAATTACTTTTTTATTCTGTTCCGCACAGGCATCCATCATGCGCGTCATCGTTGCATAGTAGGTATAAAAACGAAGTCCTACATCCTGCATGTCGACCAGCAGGATGTCGAATGACTTCATCACTTCCGCAGCCGGTTTGCCCGTTTTTCCTTCGTACAAGGAACGTATCGGGATGCCGGTCTTCTTATCCACCGAACTTGACACATGTTCGCCTGCATCAGCATCCCCACGAAACCCGTGTTCGGGTGAAAAGATGGCTACCACATTAAATCCTCGCCAGTGAAGTAAATCCACCAAATGCTCTTTTCCCACCATGCCGGTCTGATTGGATAATACCGCGATCCGCTTATTCTTCAATAAGGGAAAATACTCCTGTGTACGCTCTGCTCCCACTATAACCGGCGCATCCTGAGCATTTGCAACAATAAAGAGCAACAGAAAGAAAAAGACAATTGAATATTGTTTCATGACAAAAAATGAATTAAGAATGAATAAATCGCTGATTATTCTGTTATGCGGATAATTAATCATTTAAGGGGAATAGAAATAATCACTTTCACCCGAAAACACTACCAATATTAATTATTAATTTTTAGTTATTAATTATTTCAAAGATTGATATATCACCTCCTGAATTTTCGTACGTATCCCCATTCTGGCCAGTTTATTAACTCCATCGTCGGGATAAGTACGGTTGCTTAAAAACACATAGACCAGATTATTCACCGGATCAACCCAGCTACAGGTTCCGGTGTAACCGGTATGGCCATAAACTGCCTGTGGTGCGGAAATGCAGCACGGACTGTACCTCGGATTTGCCGGCGTGGGTTTGTCATATCCGAGCGCACGTCGTCCGCTTGCCGAAGTGGTAGTGGTAAAAAGCCGGCATGTTTCTGCGCTCAGGTAACGTTTCCCATCCAGCTCTCCCTGATTGAGCATCATTTGATAGACGGTTGCAACATCGCGGGACGAAGCAAATAATCCCGCATTACCCGAGACCCCACCCAAAAAGGCGGCAGCCGGATCGTTCACAAATCCCTGTAAAACTCCGTTGCGCAGGATATCCTTTTTCATGGTAGGTGCAATTTCGTCCTTTTTATGTGTTCGCATGGGGAGGTATGCCAGGTTGTTTAGTTTCATCGGGATATAAAATTCCCGGTCCAGGAACACATCCATGGTCGTACCACTGATCGCTTCCACAATTTCTTTCAGCACAATAAAGTTAATGCAACTATAAACATAGGTTTTGCTGTTCAAATGCGTGTTGGCTATCATTTGTATGGCTGCCTCATGGAAGCGATTGTGAAGATAGAAACTGTCCGATACCTGCGAATGAAATTCGACGGATGGAACTTTGGATGCCCAGCCGTCTTTGTATTTTAAGCCTGGACTTCCCGTCCTGACAATATGAGAAGTGTCAATTGTAGATATCACAAAGGGAGGTGCATTATTTTTCTCAATGGCCAGCTTGTAGAATGGAAGGTAAGCGGGCAAACCCGATTCGTGAAACAACAGTTCAGTTATCGTTATATTTTCCTTATCAGTCCCCCGGAGAAAAGTAAGATAGTTGGATGCCTTATCGGTCAGTTTCAGTTTGCCGCTGTCGTAAAGTTTCATGACGGCGAGTAGGGTTCCGGTAGTCTTCGAAAGAGAAGCCAGATCGTACATGGTGGTTGGCGTCACAGGTTGATTAGCCTCGTAGGTGTAGTTTCCAAAACACTTATCATAAACCGGCTTGCCGTCTTTCATCACAAATACCTGACAGCCTGGATAGGCTTTGACCTGTATACCGTTCTTTACAATGGAATCGATGCGGACGAGGACTTTTGAACTCATCCCTACATCTTCAGGCAAATATAGCGCAAGTGTATCGGGGTTGATGCTGTCTCTTTCTGCCGCAGATATACCAGCATTCGTTGCGTCAAGGGCAAAAAGGTTATTCCCATCATGATCCATTAGGATAATCGAAAATAAAAGGACCAGTAATATTGCAATTTGTTTTTTCATCTTTATCGTGTTACTTATGCAAAGGTAGGAGTTTTATTGAAGAATTTTTAATCAAAAAATTATTTCTTTGCAGTTTCAGTTTCATTAATCACAATTTCCACTAAGGTTGGAAAACAATTAAAGGTTTTATTTTACAAGTATCTTATTCAAAATTTCGGATCCATTATTGAAAAACATACGATAACACTAAAAACCTGATTCCTGTTTAAAACTTCAACTTAAAAATCAAATCGAATGGAATCATTTTCACCAGGGCGCCCTGACATATCACGATAATTGTATCAATCAGGGTGGCTTACCCGTTCATTCATAAACAAAATTTAGCGCGTTATTAGAACGGCTTTATTCAAAACAAGGTGTATGCATTTATCGGAAACAAGGTTTATTGTGATAAGTAAATAAATATTACTATATTTGGAAACTTTTTGCCGGGTAAATACTGATTCCGCGAAAAATCCGGCGGTACGGTTATTCTGTCAAAAAAATATTCATCAGCATTCTATTACTTTCTATATTATTTAATTATTCACTTTAAAACAAAAAATCAATGAAAACAAAAACCAGTTTTTCAAAACAGAACAGGGGTGTTTTAACCATTCTGTTTGTCAGCATTTTTCTGTTGAGTTCAGCATCTGCATTTGCCCAAAAGTCTGATTTCTCAGGGGCGTGGACTTATACTGAAAGCAAAAGCAAGCTTCCTGAGAGCGGCTTCCGTATGATTGCAACTAAGATTACCGTTACACAAAATGACCTCACCCTGAATATCGAAAGGGTTTCAAAAAACAGAGATGGCGACGAAAGAATTACAAAAGAAGTTATTACACTGGACGGAAAAGAATGCGAAAATGTGGTTTATCAGGACAGAAAAAGAAAATCGACTGCAACCTGGTCGGCAGATGGAAAGTCTTTAACCATCAATTCAGTCATGACTTTCGAAAGAAACGGAGAGACTATGGAAATGAAATCGAGTGAAGTCTGGAGTTTGGCTGAAGATAAAAATTCGCTTACCCTTGAATCGACTTCCAACGGGCGAAATGGTGAAGTGAAGGCAACACTGGTTTATGATAAAGTAAAATAGTTGGATCACATTGCCAGATTAAAAACAGAACGGTAATAGTTGTCATATTTCGCAATAGAAATAATACATTCAATAACCCGGTTGAGTTTACAACCTTAAAATACCATTCGTTATTTTAAGGTTGTAAACTTTTTTTCTGAATGATATCCTGAATTGGAGTGAACACCTAAATTGAATATTAACATCCCGCTCAAAACAATTTGTATCGCTGCATTGTATTATGCTTAACAGGTCCATGTGTTTTATCATTCAGAATTTAAGGATTCAGTTAGTTAATCAATCGTTTATGCGTCTAGTTTCATCTGAATATTGACCCTAAAAAATCATATTCCACATATTTGAATGAATATTGAACCTCGTATAAGCAAGAGAGTACTACATTTGCAACCTGAAAAAACATGACTTTCTATGTTTAAATTTGAAATATAATTCGTAAGATCATATTCTGATTGTATCGGAAAAACATATTATACCACATTATTTCAGGGTTAACCTTAACTGCAGATTATATAACTAATACTTCCGGCACCGTGAAAAAAACACTAACCTTTTTCTTATTTTCCCTTGTTTCCTGTTTGTTCGCGTTTTCCCAAACCAGAACTACTATTACAATTACCGATAAAGAAGTCATCGCGGCTTCGTATACCGATAACGAGATTATTATAAATAATCAGACCGACCTGCATATTACAGCCACTACCGCCCCGTTGACGAATAGTACTATAAATCTAAATTCCGAAAATGCGTGGGTTTTCTTCGACAATATTAAACCTGCCGATGTCAGCAGCACTTACCTGCAATATATCAAAGTAAACGGTCAATCTGCCGTTTTAAAATCGAATGCCCGCATGTCCATCTATAAACATGGCACAGTGATCATCCCTCATCCTTCAGGTTTTCAACCATTTCAGGCGTTTACAGGTCAAAACTTCACCACCGATTCAACAAAATACTCCCTTTTCACTTTAAATAAAGCATTGGGTACTTTTGATAATAAAATCAGATCCTTTAAGCTGAAACGTGGTTATATGGCTACACTGGCTAACAATCCCGCCGGAAACGGTTATAGCCGTGTATTTATTGCCGATAAAGAAGATTTGAATATTTCAGAATTACCGATGGAGTTGGATCAGATGGTTTCTTTTATCCGCGTCATGGATTGGGAATGGGTGACCAAAAAAGGCTGGTGTGGATACGATCCCAACCATTTAAGTCTTATTAATCCAACCTGGCGTTACGACTGGAGTGCATCAGGCAATACCACATCAGCTGTTGAATATGTTCCAATCAAACAAAATATGGGTTGGCCTGGTTATGATGAGATTACAAATAAAACTTACGTAACCCATTTACTGGGTTTCAACGAACCTGATCATACCGAACAATCGAATGTAACAGTAGATGCTGCAGTTGCAGACTGGCCAAACATGTTGAAAACCGGTTTGCGTGTTGGTTCTCCGGCCTGTACAGATTTTGGTTGGCTCTACGACTTTATGGCGAAATGCAATGCCAAAAACTATCGCGTTGATTATGTTGCAGTTCATGCTTACTGGGGTGGAAAGTCTCCGCAAAGCTGGTATAATGACCTGAAATATATTCATGAACGTACGGGCCGCCCGATCTGGATTACAGAATGGAATAATGGTGCAAACTGGACATCTGAAGGTGGTTGGCCGAATAATACAAGACCACTGTTATTAACTGCCGGTAACGCTGCCAAGCAACTCGCCGACATAAAAGCAATACTTCAGGTACTTGACACTGCCTCATTTATTGAGAGATATTCAATTTATAACTGGGTGGAAGATGCCCGGGCTTTGGTGCTCAACGGTGTGATTACGCCTGCAGGACAGTATTATGCCGACGATAAATCCGTTATGGCATTCAACAGATCGAAAGAAGTGATACCTACTTATAGCCCAATCGCCCCCACCCTGACCATGATGTTTACCGGGAATACAAGCATGTCATTAATTTCGACTGATTATAATAATGAGTTTAATAAAGGCTACGTGCTTGAAAAAAGAATAAACAATGGTGACTTTGTTGAAATACAAAGAAATCCCGATATAACCAATGTCAGGTATTCCGAAACTTTCGATGTTGACATTTCCGATAAATTTACATACCGCATGCGTACGATCCTGCCAAACGGCTCGGAAACAGCGAATTCAAACGAAGTTGGCTTTGACATCACAAGTGGCAGTACCATTCAATACGGGAATATGAACTTTGCTAACGTAGGGTGGAACACAGTATTGTTTAAACAGACATTTACAACTGTACCCGTTATTATCTTCGGTTCGCCTACCAATAACAATTTCACCATACGGTTAAGTAACAGGGTAAAACAAATTAACGGAGCCCGCTTCTCTTTTCAGCTGGCACCCTGGTCCTATCAAACCATCCCTGCGCTGAAAGAAGAAACAATTCCCTATTTTATTTTGGAAGCAGGCGATTATGATTTTGGTGGTTTAAAGGCAATTGCATCAAAAGCAACCATCGCTCCAACCTGGACAAATGTTACATTCAGTACACCTTTTGATACCATTCCTGTTGTATTTGTTACACAGTTAACTTCTTCTGCTGTCAATGCCACCGGTGTCAGGGTCCGCAATGTAACAAAAACCGGATTCCAGGCAAAAATCCAAAAAGAATCAAAAGTCACCACAGCACTTTCCGCAGAGACAGTCTCCTTTCTGGCCATAACACCCGGAAAAGGTATTATCGACAACAAAGAAGTTATTATCGGCAGAACAGCTAATAATGCGGTCATTACCACTCCGCCCTATACAATTATTAATTACGGCGACACAATTGAGAATCCTGTATTTTTGGCACAAATGCAAACCTGCAATGATGATACAGTTACTGCAACCTTACGTTGTCAGACTATTGGCAGCACTAATGCGAGGGTATTTAAGCAACGGGAACTTTCTTTAAACATAACAGCAGCCGCCACCGAAGGAGCCGGTTGGATGCTTATCAATCCGGTTAGCACGATACAGGGCTTAAACGCTTTAAAAAGTAACGAAATAAATATATACCCGAATCCGGTTTCAGACTTTCTTAGTTTTAGCGTCCCTGTTGAGAATGTAAAAGTTGATATTTACAATATGTTTGGTATTTTGGTAAAGAGCGAAACACTATCGGGGAATAAATTGGATGTAAAAAGTCTGCAACCAGGATATTACATGATTAAGACCTCAAAAAACCACGTTGCTAAATTCATTAAAATATAATTTTGAAATAATAAAACCGGATTTAACACTCGTCTGATTATTTTATCAATTAACACCAATTCGTGTTGTAAAACATAATATTAGATGATTACATTACAGAAACAAGTGTTTTCTTTACACTTGATTAATTAAAAGAAAAAAACTTCGTATATTCATTCAATTAATCAGACGATACTTGTTTTTTAAAGTAAAAGAATTTCAACTTTAAAACGTACAACTTTAAAAATTCTTCAGGCAGACACATAGCATTAACTGCTTAATTACAGGAACATTAAAGCAGAACGAAATCCTGAATTTAATTCCTGTTTTTTTGAATATCCGTTGTGAAATGAAAGGTTGACCTATTAATATTGAAGATATTTTTAAGAAGCCAATATTTTTTAAAGCATAGTACAAATATCATAAACCTGCGTCCGGGACTAATATTTGAAATTTAAAATAAGTTTGTAGTAAAATGCTACAAAATTCGATTTCACAATGTTGACCGGAACAAATTAAAATTCACCTTACTTTTTTATTATTATCAATATTATGTTGACAAACTGAACATTTTGCACCAAGTAGAAACAAACAAGTGTTCACATTACACTTGTTAAGGCACTGCTTACGGCATCATTTTATTTTGAAATTATTTATTCGCATTAATCACCATTATTATTTTAAAAGAACCTTGTTCAGCAAAGAACAATTTTTATTATTAACTTTAATAAATACCATCATGAAGAAAAAAGATTACTTCTCAAAAATGAAAGGGCTAGGTAAAGCCTGTCTCTTATTGGTAGCTTTGTCTACTTCAACTTTCGGCTATGCAGATACTGCAACCGGTTTAAAGCTACACTACACTTTTGACGGACTGGCTGGAACAGTGGTCGATGTGACAGGTAATGGTTTAGACGGTATGCTAATGGGTGGTGCAGTTGTCGCACCCGGTTATACCGGAGATGCTGTTTCTTTGCCTACAGTAGCTGATTATGTACAATTACCAGCAGGTATTACCGGCACATTGACCGATTTTACGGTAGCTTCCTGGGTAAAAGTTGATGCCCTCAATACATGGGGTCGTATTTTTGACTTTGGTTCAAGCACTGCCGATTATATGTTCCTTGCAGCATCTAACGGGAGTGTAGTCCGTTTTGCATTTTTAAATAATTCCGGTTCGACAGTTGGAGAACAGGGCATTAACGGAACCGCATTAAAAATCGGGGAGTGGGCGCATGTAGCTATTACCGTTGCATATGTTGACGGCGTAGGTACAGGCACATTGTACGTGAACGGGGTTGCAGTTGGAACCAATGCGGCTATTACAATTACTCCAGCCATGTTGGATGCCACTACAGGTGCACCAACTCCAAATAATTACATTGGAAAATCAAACTGGCCTGATCCGGCTCTTGCAGGTTTAATTGACGATTTCCGCATCTACAGCAGGGCTTTAACAGGAGATGATATCTTAGAACTGAACGGAACTCCTGCCGAATTGGTAACACAATGGAAAGCATTAACTATTGCCGGCGATTTGGCAAATATTACATCCAATGTTGTTTTGCCAACTACTATGGGAACCGGTGGAGTAACAGTGAAATGGGCATCGACAAACAATGCAGTGCTTGATACGCTGGGAACAGTTGTACGTCCTGCAAAATTCGATGCAGTGGTGATATTAACAGCTACCTGTTCAATGACAGTGGACACTAAGGTGTACACATTGACAAAAATATTTACTGTAACTGTTCCGGCACCTGTTGTCCAATCTGAAGAAGTTGCTAAATGGGATTTCAAATCAGCAAACATTACTGTTGCTAACGGTGTGACTACCGTAAAAGATGATTTTGAAAATGCTTATGTTGCTACTTTAATGAATGATGCAAGAATCAGAACCATCGGAACCGATACCAAATATAATGTATTGGATTTAGGGAATGGCAAAGGATACCTTGATATGGGTACCGATATCGGTGAGGCAATTTACGCGCTGACTAATTATACAATGAGTGCATATTTCCGTGTTGATGCCAGCTATACTGAATTAAACAGCAATGGTAACTTTATCTGGACTTTTTCAAATTCAGCCGATGTGCCAACTGATATGAACGGATATATTATTGGTAGCCTTAAGAATCAGAGTCAAAATTGCACTTCAGGCTATTGGAAAGTAGGCGACCAGGGTGTTGGTTTGGGCGCAAACGCACCAAAAGCTACCGCCAAAGCATCCGACATGACCGGATGGCATCATATGGCTTATGTACAAAACGGTACAACCGGTAAAATCTATATCGATGGTGTAATGCAAAAATCAGGGGAAGTTACAAATCTTCCTTCTATAGCTTTACCAAAACCAGGTTTTACAGGTACTCCTTTCAACTGGCTCGGTCGTTCTAATTATCCTACTGATGTATATTTAAGAAAAACACTGGTTTACGATTTCAGATTATACAGATTCCCATTATCGGACAGTGACATGAATAGTCTTTTAGAAGTACCGACTGTTCTTACGAATCTGAATGCAGCTTATGCACAGGACTCTGACTACAAATCACCGGCTTTGGCCCTTGAAGTGGAGCACCTTACATTGGGTGATTTAACCGCTGTAACTTCAGACATCACTTTGCCTTTGAAAGGTACCTTGGATAATACCATTGACATTAGTTGGAAATCAAGTAATACAGGTTTAATTTCCGATGCAGGCGTTCTTATTGCACGTCCGGATTTTTATAACTTAAGTGCAAAATTGACTGCTATCCTTTCGAAAGATGGTCAGACTTTCAGTAAAGTTTTCCCTCTTACTGTACTTGTTAAACCGGGTACTGAGTTTACGGGTGATTTGTTGGTGAAATTTGATTTCTCTACTGTAGCGAATGATACTGTTGTAACTGATGCTGCTGAAAAACATTTTACCGGCGTTGCCAGAAAAGGTGCCATGGTCAGGACAATCGGAACAACTGCTCCAATGAAAGTATTGGCTTTGGGTGACAGTATTGGTTACTTCGACATGGGAACTGAAATGGGTAAAGTAATGTATCACCTGAATGATTATACTATGGGTGCATTTTACCGCGTTGATGCCGATTACACCAAGTTAAAATCAAACGGAAACTGGTTGTGGAATTTCTCCAACTCTAAGAATGTTGCAACTGATGCAAACGGATACATCTTTACAGGTTTGAGAAATCAAAATGTAACCATATCATCTGCTCACTGGACTGCTGAGCAATCTGTAACATTGAATGATAGTATCAAAAAGGGTGAATGGCACCATATCGCTTATACACAAAGTGATACCATTGGAACAATTTATGTTGATGGATGGCCGGTACAATTTGGAACAGTTAAATTGTTCCCTTCGGCTGCGCTTGCAAAAGATGGTTTCATGGGCTCAGTTTATAACTGGTTAGGTCGTTCGTGCTATGTAGGTGATGTTTATTTAAGAAAAACTTTGGTTAGCGATTTCAGACTTTACAACAGGGCTTTATCTGTAGGTGAAATTGAGAATTCGTTAATGCAAGTAACATCTACGCTTACAAAACTGAACACAGCTTATAACGAAGGTTTCCAGGGTGTAAAAGACCTTGTAGTATCGCCTTATAAAGTTATTTCTACTGTTGGTAAGATTCGTATCATCGGTTTAACAGGCAGCGAAAAAGTTTCTTTATTCGATGTAACCGGTCGTCAAATGATGTTTAACACGCCGGCTGAAATTACAGCAAAGGCTGGGGTTTATATTGTAAAAATCAATAATTACAACACGAAAGTTGTAGTTAGATAATTATTTTCTAAAGACAGGGTGTCTCATTTAGTTGAGACACCCTTATTTAATTTCTTCTGATTAACAAGAAATAGTTTATAAATTCCTGAAATCCGGGTAGAATTCCGGATAATTTTATCACAAAAAGACTTTATGAAAACATATTGCACATGATGCAGTACAACATAATGATCTAAAAGAATTAACAGTCCGTTTTTAATGGACCGTAAGTTGAATAATACACATTTAAAATACCGGAAGTAGCGGTATTTCAGACTATATCTAAGGTTTTTCTGTATCGTTAACCCTGAAACATTCAGGTTGAATTTCCAAAACCAGATTTGTCAAAAAAAAAACAAGGCTTCTGCAAGTAGTTTTCAGGTAGTAGCTCTGATTTTTTATTATTGCAATTTTTTGTTTAACCGTGCTGAATAGTACATCATTGAATATAAAGATTTTCCTTTTAGTTTAATAATCATTGGATTGATTAAATTATCCGGACTTGCAAAGTAATGTATTTTAATATATAATATAGAAATGAAAAAGTATTTTAAGGAAGCCACTTATCGACTTACAACGCTGTTGATAGGTTTGATATTAGCGAGTTCTTTGTTTGTTTCCTGCGTTGATGAAAATTATTATGCCAACAACGAGCCGGAATGGCTTGGGGCGAGTATTTATGATTATCTGCAAACGGATGGGAACTACAAAATCTATGTTAAGCTCATTGATGAATTGGGTCAAACCGAGACGTTTAAAAAAACTGGAAGTGTTACTCTTTTTGTAGCAAACGATTCTGCTTTCAACAGATTCTTTCAGAATAACGCTTGGGGCGTAACAAGTTATGAACAACTGACGCTTGCTCAGAAAAAGCTCCTCTTTAATTTTGGAATGATTAAAAATGCTTATACAAGCAATAATCTTCCGAATTATAACGATGGCAGTTTGCAAACCGGCTCAGCCATGCGCCGGTCAACCGCTATTTCCATTTTCGACAGTGTACCACACGATTTCGGTGACAAACTGCCTTCCGGTGCTTTTTGGAATAAGTATAAAACTTATGGAATATATCTGCTGAAAGATAATACCTCCTGGCCAATCGTTCAATTTACACAAAAGATGTTGAATCAGGCGTTGATTTCAGACGATGATTTCAGTTTCCTTACCGGCACTCCCCGTGCAAAGGATGATATACACATCTTTGGGAACAAAGTAATAAAGAGCGACATAACATGTAAAAATGGTTATATTTATGTTCTTGAAAACGTACTGATACCACCGGTAAATATGGCTCAGTATATTAAAAATAACCCGAAGACCCAAATCTTCTCGAAGTTATTGGATCGTTTTTCAGCTCCTTATTTTGATGCAGCAAGTACACTGGAATACAGACAACTACAATTACAGCATCCTGAACTTCCGGCGATTGATTCTATCTTTACAAAAGGATATTTTTCTCCGTTTTCAATAAATGGAATCAATCACAGCAGATATCCAAATGGTCAGGCCATTAACCTGGAATTACTCCTGCCTTTTGATCCGGGTTGGAACAGCTATATTCGAAACGCAAGTAACAGCTCACTGCAATCGGATATGGCAGCCATGTTTGTACCTTCGGATGAAGCGATGACGGAATATTTTAATAACGGAGTTTTAAAAGACTATGGCACCTGGGAAAATGTTCCCGATAAAATTATTATGTCATTCCTTCAAAGACATATGAGATCTTCACTTATCGGTTCCGTGCCCAGCAGGTTCCCAAAAATGATGGATTCTCAAAATTCTTATTTACCTGTAAAAACGAGTGACATTGACCCCGGAAATGTTTATTTGGGAATCAATGGTGCTGTATGTATAACTAATAAAGTTTATCCTCCCGATGAATTTTCATCGGTCTATGCACCTGTTCTGTTTAGCAGCAACACCAAAGTATTTGACTGGTTTATCAAAAATTACGAAAATGGCGTTTTCCTGTATAAGTTTTATTTGCTTTCACTCGTAAACACATACAGCTTTTTTGTCCCAACCGACGAAGCTTTTGGAAAATATATCGATCCGATAGCTTACAGCAAAACCGTACCCGGAGCAATAAAATTCTGGTATAATAACCTGACTTCGGTAGTCAATGCCACACTTTATAAATATGATAAGGCAACCGATGCATTGGGTGACTCGGTAGGTATAATAACAGATGCTGCCTTTATCAAAAACAGGTTATTGGATATAATCGAAGCACATATTGTTGTGAACGGAGTTGAATCAGGCAATAAATATTATCTGTCAAAAGGGAACAATGTAATTAAAGTTACCGGATCCGGAAATGATATGATAGTTGAAGGAGGAGGTGATCTCATGATGAATACACAGGTACATGTAACCAGTGCTTATACGCAATCAAACGGACACACCTACTTCATTGACAAACCTATTCAGACCCCTTTCAATTCGGTTTATAAAGTGCTTGGTGAAAATCCTGAATTTAGTGAGTTCTTCACGCTTTTAAACGGATTCCCTGTGGGTTCTGAGATCTTCAAATCATTAAAAGGAATTGACTTCAACGTTAAGTTTTTGAATACATTTAATTATACGGTATACGCACCGACCAACTCAGCCATACAACTGGCCATAACCAGCGGAAAAATCATTCCTTGGGCATCACAGGGCTCTATTGTCGGCATTGATAATATGACAGATGCAACTGAAAAAGCGGCTGCGATATCGAAACTGGATCGATTCTTACGTTACCATTTTCAGGACAATTCTGTCTTCGTTGAAGGGAAACCGATTACGAACCAGTTTTATCAGTCAGCTACCATAAAATTGGATGATGTACCCACTTCATTTGGAACCTACAAAAATAAATATTACAAAATCAGGGTTTCGGTAAATGGAGATGATATGACTCTAAATACAGAAAACGGCGGAACAGCTCACGTCATAACTTCAAATAAACTTTTATATAATATAATGATAAGAGATTATATATTTAATACCAAACCATCGGGATTAAAGGAAATCGATGGTACCAGTTTGGGGACTAATTTTTCAACATCAAGAATCGAGACTTCTTCAACGGCAGTTATTCACCAGATAGACAACGTATTGAGCTTTCAATAAAAACGTAAAAGAATATGAAATCAAATTTTGCAATATTACTTCTTTTCTTTTTGCTTTTGTTACCTATAACGGCTTATGGCCAGAAATCGGGAACTGATTTTATTGTGCAAGGTACGATAACTTCTGATGCAGATGGGATGACATTGATAGGCGTGAATGTGACTGAAATAGATGTCAACAACAGGGTTGTCAGTGGAAATGTTACAGATGTCAACGGACATTTTGTACTGAAAATAAAAAACCCTGATAACAGGCTGACGTTTAGCTACCTGGGGTTTGTGAAACAAATTAAAAAAATTGAGGGCAAACGTGTTTTTAATATCGTGATGTCAAGCAATGCACATGAAATTTCCAATGTGGTAGTTACTGCGCAAAGAAAAAACACACAAGGAGGCTTCAGCATTCCGACCCGTGAAATAGCAACGGCTATGCAGACCATCGATACAAAAGAATTTGAAGGTCTTCAGGTTTCTTCGGTGGATGAAGCACTTCAGGGGCGTATAGCAGGTCTTGACATTGTGTCTAACTCGGGTGACCCGGGAAGTGGAACTTCCATGCGTATCCGTGGTACTACCTCTATTAATGGCAATAGTCAGCCACTGATTGTAGTTAACGGTGTGCCTTTCGAAGTTCAGGTAGATCCGAATTTTGACTTTGCAAACTCCAATCAGGAACAATATGCAAGCATGCTTAGTATCAACCCTGACGATATACAGGAAATCTCCGTTTTAAAAGATGCGGCTGCTTCTGCCATCTGGGGATCGAAAGGAGCTAACGGCGTGTTGATGATTACGACCAAAAAAGGTGCTACAGGGCCTACTAGGATCGAATATTCTTATCGTTACACGGGAACTGTTCAACCTCAGGGCATGAAAATGCTTTCCGGTGACGATTATACCATGTTGATGAAACAAGCATATTTTAATCCTCAACAGGACGAAAATGCAGCTGATGTCAGAGAGTTTATGTATGATAAATCATTTTCCGAATATGAAAATTTCAATAACAATACCAATTGGATCGATGAAGTTACTCAGGTTGGGAATATTAGCGACCACTACTTAACTGTTTCGGGTGGTGGTGAGCGCGCCATGTACCGTGTAGCCGGTGGTTTCTTAAAACAAAACGGAACAATTATCGGCCAAAAGCTGGACCGTATGTCTACACGTGCCTATCTGGAGTATTCGGTATCAGATCGATTAAAATTCATTTCTGAGTTCTCGTTTACCTATACTGATAACAATATGAATTTTATTATGGGCGACGATCCGAATAAAAATCAATCAATATTGGGTATAGCTTACAAAAAGATGCCCAATGTAGGTGTATATGCACAGGATGCGAACGGGAATAACACGAATGAGTTATATAAAATCTCCAGTAGTTCTGAGTTAAATGCTGATCAAAAATATCTGGTGAATCCGGTAGCTTTGGCCTCATTGGCGAAAAACAACATGAAATCCTATCGTATTTTACCTACATTCAGGCTGCAATATGATTTGCTGGATCCTGAAGTGCAGACGCTGAGATACAGTATGTATGTATCCTTCGACATTAATAACGACAAAGCCACATCTTTTCTTCCTCAGGAAGTGATTAACCGACCATGGGACGATGGTGGCATGAATCGCTCGGGAAGTTCCGACTCCGAAGGGTTAACCATTCAAACGGATAATAACATATCCTGGATGCCTGCTTTTTCGAATAAAGATCACAGCTTACTGTTGTATGGATCCTTACAGACAACCGAAGGACGTTCATCCAGTCAGGGTATTACTTCTTATGGTTTAGAGGGGGAAGCGGATGCTTCTTCTATTGGATATCTTGAACCAATCCGCGCCAGTCATTCAAGCTGGAGATCAATGGGAATGATGGGACGCTTTCACTATTCGTATAAATCAAGATACATTGTCTCGGGAACTTTACGCCGCGATGGTAGTACCAAATTTGGTAAAGGAAATAAATTCGGAAATTTCCCGGGTATATCTTTAAAATGGATTGCCTCGGATGAACCACTTTTGAAAAATACAAAAAAATGGTTGAGCATGTTGGCTTTCCGTCCGGGCTGGGGTATCAGCGGTAATCAACCCAAATGGGAATACCTGCATTTTAGCCGGTACGGTAATTATGACAGATACATTGACATGGCAGCTACACAGCCCGTATCGATAAGACTGAACAACCTGAAATGGGAAACCACGTCTTCATTTAATTATGGTTGTGATATTGGTTTCCTGGATGACACTTACGTATTTGACCTTAATTTATATTCAAAACGGACAACTGATTTGTTATTTGAAAAAACACCATTGCCTTCCACTTCCGGTTTTGGCGTCTTAGCATACCAGAACGCCGGTATTATGGATAATAATGGATGGGAAATAAACTTTTATGCAACCAGGTTTATCAAGACTAAAGACTTTAGCGTAGATTTCAAATTCAATTTATCAAATTATGTAAATACACTGGTTGAATTGAACGAAGGAATTTTGAAAGGATTCAACAGCGAATTCAACAACGGAAATGGGTCATATTTAACCCGTATCCAGGAAGGTAACTCGTTCGGTTCTATCTATGGATTCAGATACAATGGTGTATATCAATACGACGAATACGAAGCCGGCGTTCATGAAGATGCACCTGTATCGCGCGATGCGGCAGGAAATGTAAATATAGATGAAAATGGTGATCCAATACCTATGGTATTCAATTACAGTACCACCAGTAAATCAGCTACTTACGAGTTCCGCGGTGGAGATGCAAAATATGAAGATATAAATCATGATGGCAGTATCGATAAATTGGACATTGTGTATTTAGGAAATACAAATCCAAAATTCAGTGGTGGTTTCGGTCCTACTTTCAGGTACAAGAATTTCTCCTGTAATATGTTTTTTAATTTCAGATATGGCAATAAAATCGTGAACAGAGCACGCATGAATGCTGAAAACATGTATGGCAATGACAATCAGAGCACAGCCGTAAACTGGCGCTGGCGTAAAGACGGCGATATCACCGATATGCCCCGCGCACTATACGACTATGGTTATAACTGGTTAGGCAGCGACCGGTATGTTGAAGATGGATCTTTTTTACGTTTCAAATATCTTACATTCAACTATACTGTACCTTCTGTTAAACTGAAAAAATACAATATTAACCGGTTGAATTTATACCTGACTTTGAACAACCTCTTTGTTTTCACAAATTATAGCGGCGTTGATCCTGAAGTTGGTTATGGTTCGTTGGGTACCAGTTTCGATGATGCTAAAACACCACGATCAAAAGATTTAACGCTTGGTTTATCAATTGGATTATAAAACGAAAAGAAAAATGATAAAAAGATATTTTATAATAACATTATCGGTACTCCTGGCTTTTGGATTAGAGAGTTGTACTGACTGGCTGGATGTTAAACCTGAAAGCGAAATAGTATTGGACGATTACTGGCAATCGGAAGCACAGGCACAGGCCGTACTTTCCTCTTGTTACCGAGGATTAACTACCGATGATAATATTGAACGAATGATCGTCTGGGGTGAATTGCGCTCCGACAACCTGATTCCGGGAATACCTTTTCCGAATGAGCGTGCTGATATGAAAAAAATACTGGACGTAAATATTAAGGCTACCAATGCTTATTGTCACTGGGGTTCCATGTATTCTGTAATCAACAATTGCAACACTTTTCTTTTTTATGCACCCGGCGTTGTGAATGCAGATCCTAACTTCACTGTGGGGAAATTGCATACATTCGAAGCTGAAGCATTAACAATCCGTGCTTTGTGTTACTTCTATCTGGTAAGAACGTATAAAGAGGTTCCCTGGATAGAGAATCCGAGTGTAGATGACACACAGGAATACAACGTTGCCAAGTCAACAGAGCGTGTAGTATTAGATCATATCATTGCTGATTTATTAAAAGCGCAACAAAGTGTCAGAATTGACTACGGAAGTGACGTGAATAATAAAGGTCGTATTACTTTGAATACAGTGAACGCTTTATTGGCTGATGTCTATTTATGGGATCAACAATATGCAAACTGCATCGAATTGTGTGACCGGGTTATCGATGATCCGAAACTAAAACTGACGTTATCTGAAATGATGTATCTTAACGTTTTTTACCGGGGCAATTCAACCGAAAGTATTTTTGAACTTCAGTTTGATGAGGATATTCAGAAAAACAATGCTGCAGGTAATTTATACGGAAGATCAGGTAAAGTTCAGGGCGAATTAAGTTTTCCTGTTTTCCTGGAAAAGGGTGACTATAGTCCGTTTAAATTCAAAATGGGATCAGACCTGGAGAGCGAAAAAGACGTTCGGTTTAAAGACTTTATCGTTCAAAATCTGGGTGATTTAACCGGTATATATTCAATTTTTAAATATGCTGGCATCACGCGTACCGAAAACCAGCAGGAGCAAAGTACCTATTCATGGCGAAGTACTACTCCAAACTGGATAGTTTACAGGCTTGCGGATGTCATGTTGATGAAAGCCGAAGCCCTGGTAGCATTACCGGGTGCCACTGATGACAATCTGAAAGAGGCGCTGCAGATGGTAAATAATACCTACCTGCGGTCGAATCCGAACAGCAGTCCACTCGACTTTTCGGTTTATAACACACCCGGTATTCTTGAAAAATTAGTATTGCGGGAACGTCAACGGGAATTGATGTTCGAGGGAAAACGTTGGTTTGATTTGATGCGTCTGGCACGACGTTATGATTCACCCGCTAATTTACTGGTCTACGTGGGACCAAAGTTAACCGGCGACATTATGCAATACACCAAAATGTCAGTCATGGATGCTTTATACCTGCCAGTACCGCAGTCAGATATTGACAATAACATAAATCTGATACAAAATCCATTTTATGACGAAACAATTACTTCGTCTTTAAACTAATACGTAAATTCTTTAAGTCATGAAAAAAGATATTTTTAAAACTGCTTTTCATAAGCTATTTAAAATCAGCCTGATATTAATCATCGGGTTGGCCGGAACTTTGACCTCCTGCGTTGAAGATATTGTTAATTACAGAACGGAGACCAAGGAGCTGTTGGGCGACTACTTAGTACGTATGCAAAAAGAAAATGGAGAATTTTCCGAATTTAATAAAATGCTGGATACGACCAAGGTTATGGGATTGTTGAAAGCCTACGGTGAGTACACCTGTTTTGCTCCAACAAACGAAGCTATGTTGGCATACTATCAAATGAAAGGTAAATCATCGATGAATGATTTTACTATTGATACCTTGAAACAAATCGTTTATAATCACATTATCAAAGGGGATATAATCACAACAAACCTGTTTAAAGACGGACGTTTGCCGGTTCTAAGCATGAACGACAGATATGTTACTATATCGTCAGCGAATGTTGGGGGTAACACGCTCGTCTACAAGGTTAATAAAAGTTCATCAATCACTCAGGAAGATATCCTGGTAAACAATGGGGTGATTCATGTGATTAACGAAGTGTTGAATCCATCTGAACTAACATCCATTGAAGCAATTGCGAACGACACAGATTTTAAATTGTTTTACGAAGCTTTGCAGTTAACCCGTCTTGCTGACAGATTGTTATTAACAAGAGACGAGAGTTATGATCCGGATGATTATAAATCCTTACTTTCTCCACCTTTCACTCAGGGTGGTGGATCCGTGGACGAATTACCTCAATACAAAAAATATGGTTTTACTCTGTTGATGGAAAGCGATGCTACCTATAAAGATAAATATGGTATTGAAAATATCGCTCAGTTGAAAGAAAAGGCAAAGGAAATATACGATGCCGTTTATCCTGAAGATGCCGGGGTGACCGATATTACAGACCCACGAAACAGTCTGAACAGATATATTGCTTACCACATGATAGACAAGCAGTTGGGCTACGAAATGTTTATTAACGCCTACGATACGCAACACATGCTCAAGACTTATGACATGTATGAATATATTGAAACCATGTGTCCCAATACTTTAATGGAGGTACGGATCGTAAGGTCATCGCCCGGATTGAATTATTTTAATATGATAAACTCCACGGCAGATGCTATTCAAATCGTCAGAAGTAATTCCGATAATGATGCAACGAATGGTGTTTACCACGAAATTGATAAAATCCTGGCATATGATATTAATGTATCGACTCACATGTCAAGTATACGTCTGAGAATGGATGCAGCCAGCTTTTTCCCCGAATTAACAAACAACAATATGCGGGGCAACGGGAAAGTTCAATCCTGGGTTTTCCCCAAGGGATATATTAAGGGACTGACTACTACAGAGGGAACTGTATTTACTTACTTAAACGCTTACGGTGGGTATCTGGATTATCAGGGCGATGAGGTTTATTTGAAAGGTGTTTACGACTTTTCTGTGGAGACTCCGCCAATACCTGCCGGAACTTATGAAGTACGCTTTGGGTTTCAACCAACCGGTGGACGTGGTGTTGCACAATTATATTTCGACAGCGTTCCCTGCGGTATTCCACTTGATTTAAGGGTAAATGCCGACAATCCCATGATTGGCTATGTAAGACCAAATTCGGCAAATCTTGATGATCCGTTTGGATTTGAAAATGATAAAATGATGCGCAACCGGGGTTATATGAAAGGACCCAGCACCTATTACGACTGGATTAACAGATGGTATGGTAGCACCATTGCCCGTAACAGTGTTCAGTATTTAAGAAAAATTTTGGGAATCTATACTTTTGATAAACCCGGCAAACATGTTTTCACCGTTAAGGCTGTACAACAGGGACAATTTATGTTCGATTTTCTTGAGTTTATTCCTGTAGAACTTATTGAAAGCGAGGGTATAGATTGAATCAGGTTTTAATATATTGATCAAAAAAAATTAGTAACATGAAAAAAAATAATTTTAGTTTCATATTCAGTATAGTTCTGCTATTTATCATTTCAGTTTCTTCGTGCACGGATAATTGGGATAGTCACTATGCTGCTGTCACCGCCGAAAAAAGTGATCTGAATTTATATGAATATATATCACAAGACCCTTCTTTAAGCACCTTTACATATATGCTCCAATTAGCCGGCTATGATACCATTTTGAATAAATCGCAGACTTATACAGTTTGGGCACCGGTGAACAGCGCATTAGAGGATGTCAATCTGAATGACACAAGCAAAGTTAAAGAACTTGTCGAAAATCATATCGCCCGGTTTTCATATTCCACATCGGGAGTCAACTCTAAATCAATATTTATGCTGGCCAATAAGATTATCGTTTTTGCCGGCAGTGGTACAACCTATACTTTTGGAGGCAAAAATATCATCAAATCAAATATTGGCACCGAAAATGGCATCATACATTATGTTGAAAATTACGTTCCCTATTTACCTAATATCTGGGAATTTATCGGAAAAACTGAAGGTCTCGACTCGCTTGAGAAATATTTGTATTCAAACAGCAAGAAAACATTTGACCTGGCAGCAAGTGGAAAAGATATAGGGACCGATGCCAACGGACAACTGCTCTATGACTCAGTTTTTACAATTACGAATAAAATTTTGAACAGACTGGGAAATCTGAATACCGAAGACAGTTTATATACTGCAATTTTACCGGATAATGATGCATGGACTGAAGCCTATAACCGGATTAAACCCTATTTTAATACCCTGGCCAGTGATGGTGGAGCAAATAAACAGCGCGAATCAGTTCAATGGGCCATTGTTCAGGATCTGGTATTCAGGAAACAAGTAATTGATCCTTCTTCTTACGATTCGCTGGTTTCCACCAATAGAAATGTTTTTCATCAACCCGCTTATCTTTTCGAAGGTGTTAAAGCCCCGGTAAGCAACGGTTTGGTATATGTCAATAATTTGCTGAAATATAAAGCAACAGAATCCTGGCATAAAGAAATACGCGTGGAAGCAGAATCTGTCTCTTTTTCTGAAATTGGCACTAAATCAAATATGGACATTTTCCCACGAACCAGTGTAGGTTCCGGATTTATGATTTCCAAAGACAGGTATATTTTTGCGCAAAACACAGCGACAAACAACCTTTCACCGGTTTTCCTGAGATTCCCGATACCCAATACATTATCGGCCAAATATAATATATATTGCGTGTTTGTACCGGCCAGCATTGCGAATCCTTTGGATTTGAGACCAAGCAGGCTTAATTTTTATTTATCTTACATCGATGCACTTGGGAAAGAAGTGAAGGACAAAAAAATAACTGTGGCAATTAACGAAACGGATCCGAATCAACCTACCAAGTTGTTTGTAACTCAATTTGAATTTCCTTATAGCAACCTTATTGATTATGAGAAACTAAATCCGGTTATCTCTGTCAATTTAAAAGTTGAAAATGCAGTAAGGACAACTGAAACCGTTAAATTCAACCGGGATATGCGTGTAGATTGTGTCATCTTAGAACCTGTTCAATAAATTTGCTGAAATAAATTAATAGTATGAGAATGAAAAATTTTAAAAACATATTTAGAATGAACGGGACATTTTTCTGTTTTAAATACTTTTGCTCCATGTTGGCATGTGTATTTTTCTTATCTGCTAATGCGGTGAAAGCAGAAAACAAAGTATCTGAAAATGATTCTACAACCTTTGTGACCGGCTTGGTTCGCGATGCGAATACAAAGGAGCCCATTAATGCTGCCCAGGTTACAGTTTTAAACAGAAACACTTCAACAACGACTGATGCAAAGGGAGTTTTCAAACTGAATATTATTACCACGAAAGAAGTATTGGTAGTTTCAGCTTATGATTACAGTGTCCGCGAAATACCTGTACAAGGTAAAAATTCAGTAGTAATTGATCTTTACCCGGATGTGTTCGGCAATTATTACAAAGACATTGACGGTATTACCGGAGTTGTGAAAAATTCAACACTTGTTCCTTCTGCAAAAAGCGTGACTGATTTTAATAAATCTCAGGCTGTATCGGCAGATGAACTACTGCAAACTGAACTTGGAGGAGACATCCGTGCAGTTTCACGTTCGGGTGTGGCCGGTATCGGGACATCATTATTCATAAGGGGTTTAAATTCATTGAATACCAACGCACAACCATTGTTTGTGGTGGATGGCGTCATTTGGAATAATCTTTATGATGTTCAGTCCCTGCATGATGGATTCTTTTCAAATCCGTTGAATGATATCGATGTTTCAGATATCGCAAGTATCACGGTAATGAAGGATGGAGCCTCTATTTATGGTAGCAAGGCTGCAAATGGCGTTGTACTTATAAAAACAAAAAGAGGTTCAGGGATGGTTACAAAAATCAATCTAAATGTGCTGACAGGTGTTACAACACAACCGACAAACATTCCGGTTATGAATGCTGATCAGTTTAGAATTTATGCGAGTGACATGATTGGAACCGCCGGCATCCCAAATAATGAGATTTCAAACTTTGGGTTCTTACAGGAAGATCCTTTAAAATCAACTTACAATATTTATCATAACAATACGAATTGGTCTGATGAAACTTATCAAACAGGTTTAACCCAAAGTTATTCTATCAATGCAAACGGAGGGGATGAAAAAGCACTTTATTATTTCTCATTGGGCTATACCGGAATTACCGGCGTTGTTAAATCAACCGACTTGCAACGGATTAATGCACGTTTTAATGCTGATCTAAACTTGTCCAAGTTTTTTACCATGGGATTAAATATTGGTTTTGCCAATATTGACCGGGTGCTATTGGATGATGGTGTAAATAAATACACTTCACCAACCTGGCTTAGCATGATTAAGTCACCTTTCCTCAGCCCTTATAACTTTACTTCTACCGGATCAAAAACGTCTGATTATACCTATACCGATGAATTAGGAATTGGAAACCCGCAGGCGATTATTAATTATTCAATGAATTCATTGAGACAATACAACTTTAATATCAGCGGAATTCCTACTTTTCACTTTTCACCGGAATTCACACTGAGTTCACAATTCGATTTTAACCTCAACAAAACCACTGAAGATTATTACAGCCCCATGTTTTATGTTGCTTTAAAGCATATACCACAATACGGTTATGCTGAAAACACGCGCATGAATCAGGTGATGCGTAATGTAGGTATTTTCGATGATACAAGGTTGAGTTATAAAAAGCAACTGAATAAACTGAATAATATCCATGTTATTTTGGGATGGCGTTATTTGAGTAACTATTACGAATCGGATTATATTGAGGGACATAACTCAGGATCGAATTCTTCAACAACGCTTCCGGGGAGTTTTGACTCACAGTTTTCTCAGGTTACAGGTTTGAACAATCGCACCAGGTCTATTTCGAATTATATGAATGTAGATTATAATTACGACAACCGCTATTTCCTTTCAGTAGCAGCATCTGTTGACGGTTCTTCCCGGTTTGGAAATGAAACAAAAGGTGGTTTTTCGATGTTTGGACACAGCTGGGGCGTATTTCCATCGGTAAATGGTGCCTGGTTGGTAACTTCGGAGAAGTTTATGAAAAACCTGAACTTTGTGAATCTCTTAAAAATACGGGCAGGATATGGTATTACAGGGAATGATGATATAGAGGATTACAGGACTATGGCGTATTTTTCAACCGTTAGGTTTTACGATAAAGCTAACGGAATTGTACTTGCAAATATAGAAAATCCACAAATCCAATGGGAAACAACCAAAAGAGCCAACGTTGGAGTTGATTTAGGTCTTCTGAATGAGCGTCTGTCCTTATCCTTCGATTATTTTTCAGGGATAACACAGGATTTGTTAGCTCTTAAGTTCTTGCCCGATGTCACCGGCTTAGGATCTTATTGGAGTAACGACGGAAAATTATCAAATAAAGGATTCGAATTTTCGGCAAATGTAAAACTGTTAAACCTGAAAGCCTTAAAATGGGAACTTGGATTCAGCGCCGGACATTATGTAAATAATATTATTGCATTGCCTGAGGCTGACTATACAACACCGGTTTATGGTGGCGAGGTACTTACGGCTGTAGGACAACCGGCTGCCGTATTCTACGGATATGAAACAAACGGAGTCTACGCTACCGAAGCAGAAGCCATTGCTGAAGGATTAAAAATACAGAATCCAAATGGTTCTTTTACTAATTTTGGTGCCGGTGATGTCCGCTTTGTTGAGAAAGCAGATGCAAATGGATTAAAAGATGGAATCATTAATGCTAACGATAAAAAGATTATCGGCAATCCAAATCCGGATTTATACGGAACAATAAACAGCAAAATCTCCTTGTATAAATTCACACTGAGCAGCCTGTTTACTTATTCTTACGGAAACGATGTTTACAACTACCAACGGAGTCAGTTGGAGTCGGGAATGGACTACAGCAATCAATCTACAACCATGCTCTCACGTTGGACTGCTGAAGGGCAGAACACGTCACAGCCGAAAGCAATCTATGGCGATCCAATGGGAAATGCACGTTTCTCGGATCGATGGATTGAAGATGGTTCTTATCTGCGCTTGAAAACTTTGTCCCTGTCGTATAGTGTGCCGATTAAAAGTAATTTTATCCAGGGATTCAGTGTCTGGATTTCAGCCAATAATTTGTTGACTTTTACCGATTATTTAGGTTCAGACCCTGAATTCTCAGCCAGGAACTCCGTGTTATTTCAGGGCGTTGACGTTGGATTAGTGCCGTTAAGCAAAAGTTATTATCTTGGTTTCAAGTTTAATCTCTAAACCGGATAAAAAATTATAAATGTATAATAATAAATTAATTTATAGGATATGAAAAAAATCTGCAATATATTGATATGCGTCATTATTGCCTCAGTAGGTCTGGTAAGTTGTGACGACATTTTAAACGTAGATTCTGAGAGACTGACTTTCGAAACGGATTATCAGATGCAATCGCCAAATGACACGATTTATTCTATGGCCGGAATTTATTCTCAACTCCAGAAATTAGCCGACAGTTACGTTTTACTGGGTGAATTAAGGGCTGATTTAATGGATGTAACCGTGAATTCGAATCTGGATCTGAGAGAGATCAATAATTTTGAAATCTCGAAAACGAATGCTTATGTTAATATTAAAGACTATTATTCGGTAATTAATAATTGCAATTATGTCATTCAAAATCTGGATACAGCTACTATCATAAAAGGTGAAAAAGTAATGAAAGGTTACTATGCGGTTGTAAAAGGGATACGGGCGTGGACCTACATGCAGATAGCACTTAATTTCGGGACAGCAAAGTATTACGATAAACCCATCATCACACTTGCTGATGCTGAGGCGGTTTATCCTGAATATAATATTGAGCAGTTGGCTGATGTACTGATTCCCGATCTTTTACCCTTTAAAGATGTAGAGACTCCGAATATTTTAAGAAATTCAGGAGGTTCCAAGGTTTTCCCTATCCACTTCCTACTGGGTGACCTGTATCTTTGGACAGGGCAATATAAAGAGGCTGCGAACCAATACCATGAATTGATGTATAAAAATCGTCTGATTATTGACAAAGAGTATAGAATTTCCTATGTTCTGAATAACCTGCTTATCACTTCCAATTATCAGAACTATTGGTTAAATGCATTTTACTATCGTGGCACAGAGGCCATTACATCGATACTATGCCCCACTACCTACGGTCAGAGGTTTGAGCTCGACAGTTTAAATTATAACTATGAATTCACACCATCGGCCATAGCCTTAAATAACTGGGACAGTCAGACTTATTTTAATACTGCTGCAAATACTGCTCCCGGCGATTTAAGGAAAGAAGGTTCGGTTATAGATATGAATTCATACAGTTCTTTTGGTTCGGGAACTACGACCGGCTCAACAAGTCAAACGGAGAAAAATATCGTTTATAAATATCTGGTCAATCAACAAACCGTTAATGTTCAGAATGTCCTGGTTTACCGTTCTTCATTATTGTATTTACGTTATGCTGAAGCTGTAAACCGCCTGGGAAAACCAAATTTAGCCTTTGCCGTTCTTAAAAACGGTCTGAACAGTATAACTATGTCGCCAACAAAGAAGCTTATTCCTACCAGAGAAAGAACTGGAGAAACCTTTATGAGTTTCAGCGATTTCCGGTTCGACAACAATGTTGGGATCAGGTCACGCGGTCTTGGTCCTAATATCGATAAAGATTCGACCTATATTATTCCTGTTGCCATATCCGATTCATTACATATTCCGGAAGCAGTTTTATACGTAGAAGATTTAATCCAGCAAGAAATTGCTTTGGAAACTGCTTTTGAAGGGAACCGCTTTCATGATTTGATGCGTTTAACCCTGAGAAGAATTAAAAACGGAGAGGGCGACGAGTCGTATCTTGCTGACAAAATAGCACCAAAACACGTTGGGAACGAGGCAGGAATGAAATCAAAACTGATGAATCAAACAAACTGGTACATTAAGAAATAAAGACAGAAATTAAATGTGGTTGTCTCCCACTCTATTGATTTATACAATTAATTAAGGAATTGAAAATTGCTGCAGGGGAAATAGAAAATTTTAATTAGCCTATGAGAGAGAATTTAAAAAGAGAGAGAATTGTTCTTCAGGAACATTCTCTCTCTTTTGATATTATCGAAAAAGAAATTAAAACGTGCCGGATGCTATTTTTGGACATTTTCAAACAGTAAAAACTTAAAAATATCTGCATTCACATTCGTTGTGAACCGGTTAGTAATCAAGACCTAAACAGAACTGCCTTGAATTGATAAATCAGACAAAAACAATAATCCACTAACCAGATACATTTGTCCTCTATATCTTTTCAATTATAATATATCTTTGTAAAATATTATTGAATCTGGAATCTGACAACAGGATAATTATTTAATTACAGGGCTATTGAAACAACTTTAAATCTTCCAATAATACAATCTATGAAAAACAAACAAATTAATATCAGGCTACTGATCTTTCTGCTGACCATCAATATTAGTTGTGCACAGGCTCAAAACAGTTTGATTGTCAAATTCAGGGATGGTTCCCGGTCGGGCACGTTATTAAGCACTTTAGATAGAATTACTTTTTCGGGAGCTAACCTTATTTTAAAAAGGAAGGATGCAACTACCGGTTCGTTAATTATTTCGGACATTGACAAATTGAACTTTGGTGTATTTTCGGGAGTACCCGAAGTTTCTACGAATGAAAAAACTGTTCAGGTATATCCCAGTCCAGCCACAAATTATATCACCCTGAAAAATGCACCCGAAGGAGAAGTCCACATCACCGTTTATCGGTTAGACGGTGGGATATTGATAAATAAAATGCTTTCAGATGGAACAGAACAGATTGATATAAGTAATTTATCAAAAGGAATTTATTTATTGAAAGTCAATAATAAGACATTAAAATTTTCGAAGCAATGAAAAAATCGTGGATAACTACAATCGGAGTTTTATGTCTTTTAGCCTTGTTTGCAGAAGATAAAATTTATATTCATAAAACAACCGGTTCACTTCTTGGGTATAAAGTTTCAGAAATAGACAGTATAAAATTTTTAAATAACAATACTGAATTAACAATATACAAATCAGACAATTCCATTACCGGGATGTTTGTATCAACTGTGGACAGTATTAAATTTGCCAATGAAACGGCAGTGTCTTACACGGCTCCTAACTATGCCGATGATTATGCTTCAATTTCAAGTTACGCCAACCGCGGAATCTGGAACCTGGCTAATGTACATGATCCTACCATTGTAAAATGTGGGATATATTATTACATGTACGGTACCGACGCTTCTTACGGCAATGTACTGAACGGGTATGGACATTATCCATACAAAAGATCAAAAGATCTGGTAAGCTGGACGTATATGGGTTCGGCTATGAGCAATACACCACCTGCCTGGGTGAAAGACTCGTTAAATGCCAAGCGGATAAGACTTGGCTTAACAGCTATTGCAAATCCGAGTTACGGATTTTGGGCTCCATGTATCCGGAAGGTCGGGAATAAATACCGAATGTATTACAGCATTATTATTGACAATTTTATTGGCAACGGATTGCAAAACAACGCTACAAACTTTGACAATACCTGGACTGAAAGAGCTTTTATCGGGATGATGGAATCAACTGACCTGGCAACCAATGTTTGGGTCGACAAAGGATATGTGATAAGTTCGGTGTCCGATAAAACCAGTTGGGCACGGTCGAGCTATACCGGCGACTGGAGTGCCTATTTCAAGTGGAATGCCATTGATCCTACCTATATTGTCACTCCCGAAGGGAATCACTGGTTAATCTATGGATCGTGGCACTGTGGGATCCCTGCCGTTCAGGTCGATTCTGCATCGGGCAAACCAACTAAATTAAGCGTGTTGGCTGATTATGGAACACGAATTGCCCGGCGTCAGAACAATGACGCGAATCGTTGGCAGGCTCAGGAAGGACCGGAAATAATTTTCAACCCGAAGACGGGATATTACTATTTGTTTCTGGCGTACGATGAACTATCCGTGAATTACAATACACGGGTTTGCCGGTCCAGAAACATTGCAGGACCATATCTCGGCTATAGTGGCATCAGTATTACCGCCGGAGGTGATTGCTATCCAATACTGACTCATCCCTACAAATTTAATAACCATTCGGGCTGGGTAGGCATTTCGCATTGCGCCGTATTTCAGAATCCGGACACTGAAGAATGGTATTATTCTTCACAAGCCCGATTGCCTGCAAATACAAATGGAAATGCTTACAGCAATGCTATTATGATGGGACATATCCGTTCAATACAATGGACAGCCGACGGTTGGCCGGTAGTAATGCCTGAACGTTATGGTGCAGTTCCACAAACGATAATTACCGATAACGATCTGGTCGGTACCTGGGAAAACATCACGCTCAATTATGTGGCTGGTGTTCAACAAACTTCTGTTACGCAGACTTTGCTTCCAAATTATACGGCCACAGGTGCAATTACCGGAACCTGGTCGTACAATGCCAATACCAAAATACTGACAATTGGCAGTACAAAACTGAATGTGCAACGGGAACTAAACTGGGAAGCCATGCCACGTGTACCGACAATCGTTTATGCAGGACTAAATGCTTATGGAAGATCATTATGGGGTAAAAAAGTAAATTAACTTACCCTTTGCTGCTGAAAAAATTACCCTTACTAAGATAACTGTACAATTAAAATATATTTACTCATCGTTATGAATAAGATTCTGATTTATTGCTTTTCACTACTTACTATTACGCAAAATGCCACTGGACAGAAACTTTCAGGTTCTGCAGACTCTAAAGTTTCTTCAGAATCAAAAACATGGACCTCTGACAACGGGAACGGAACATTTACCAATCCACTTTTTTTCGATGAATTTTCGGATCCGGATATGATACGTGTTGGAGATGATTACTATCTCACAGGAACCTCGATGCACGCCATGCCGGGTTTACCTGTTCTGCATTCCAAAGATTTAGTAAACTGGGAATTTCTGAGTTATGCCGTTGACAAACTCGATTTCGGACCCGAATACCGGTTGGAAAACGGAAAATCAAGGTACGGACAAGGAATCTGGGCGCCATCATTCCGGTATCATAACGGTGTATTTCATATTTTTACCAATGTAAACGGACAAAAGACACAGTTATACACTGCCACCAATCCCAAAGGACCATGGAAACATCAGGTAATGAATGTATCCCTCCACGATTTGTCCGTCCTGTTTGACGATGATGGTAAAGTTTATGCAGTCTGGGGATACGATGAATTGAAAATGGCTGAGTTGAATGAATCGCTTACCGACTTAGTTCCGGGTACTGAAAGGGTAGTTATACCAAAAAGCAGTGGCGCCGGTGAAGGATGTCACCTGTATAAAATTAATGGTAAGTATTATATCACCATCACCAACTACGAACCGCTTTGTTATCAGGTTTGTGCCAGGGCCGACAATCCGTATGGTCCATATGAAATAACGGTTATCAGTGCAGAAGAAAATATGGGATTGGGTACAGGCTGGCGATTATCAGGTGCAAACAAACAAAACCCTTTTGAATTAACTCCGCCGAAGGAAAATTTTGTCGGCTCTGTCACACTCCATCAGGGTGGAGTCGTGCAAACTCAAACCGGAGAATGGTGGGCATTCAGCATGGACGATCACAATTCTATTGGACGTCTTTTAAATTTATCACCCGTTACCTGGAAAAACGGCTGGCCTTATCTGGGCCTGGAAGGAAATCTTACCCGTTCGCCCCGCACATGGGTAAAACCAAACACCGGTTTTACTTCAGAACCTCATGCTCCTTACGAACGAAGCGATGATTTTTCTGATATAAAATTGAAACCGGTCTGGCAATGGAATCACGTCCCGGTTGATGGTAAATGGTCGCTTACAAACCGGAAAGGTTATTTGCGTTTGCATTCACTTCCCTCAAAAGATTTTTGGCAGGCCCGTAATTCATTAACACAACGGGCAGTAGGTCCGGCATCTATTCCAACGACTGAAATTGAAATAAAAAACATGAAGGATGGTGATATTGCAGGGCTTGCATTGCTCAATTATCCCTATTCGTGGATTGGTGTTTCAAAGTCTAAGGACGGCCTTGAGATTCAGCAATATGATCAGAGAACCGGGCAAGTTGAGGCAAAGAAAATCGAAGCAAATAAAATCTGGCTGAGAGCTACCTGTGATTTCGATACCGAGATATCGACATTCAGTTACAGTACCGACGGGAAAGACTTTCAATCTTTTGGGAATGAAATGATTATGGTTTATACATTAAGAACATTCCAGGGCGTACGCTTTTCATTATTCAATTACAATGTCAAAGGAGTGGAAGGCGGTTACGTGGATATTAATAATTTCATAGTAAATGAACCGCGTTCAAAAGGACTAACTCAACCCATTCCTTACGGGAAAATCATTACACTGACCAGTCTTGCTGACAGTACGGTTTTAGTGAGTTGGAAAAACTTTGTAAGACCGGTTTCGGAATCAAGTCCGTTGGCAAAAGGAATTGCAAGCCGGTTTAAGGTTATCGACAGGGGAAATGGCAGGATTGCACTTCAATCGATTGTTGACAATGGTTTTGTTACTGTTACAGGATTGGGCGTTATGGGCGAAGTCAGGATTGAAAAGCAGGATATGGGTGAAGCCTCTACTTTTCAATGGGAGGATATGTTGCGGGGTGATTTGATGTTGATGTCATTGAAAACTCACCGTTATCTTTTTGCGGATCCAAATGCAGAAAGCCTTTCCTCAGCAGATTCACCCGGAACCAGACCCGACAGAAAAGACGGCTCCTGTTTTGTATGGAAAATTGCAAATGATTGAGATACACCGGATTTTATATTGTATTGAATAAAAAAAAAGCTGTTGCAGACGAAAGTTTGCAGCAGCTTTTTTGTTCATTGGATTTATGGCCAGACTTTACATCAAATCATGCATTGTTCAATATCTCTTCCAATTTGACAGTTATTTCGCCTGTTTAGCGCTGCTAAAAATGTACTTTTGTAAAATCAGGACTTGCAATAAAAAAGCAGACTTCACCTGAGAATTTAATTAAATCAAATATAGAATGCATCAAAAATTAAAAGAAATTCTTTTCCTTTTCTTGTTTTTTTCCTTTCAAATGCAGGCTCAAACACTTGTATCAGAGAATAAAACAAAAGCAAATAACGAACCCTTTAAAATCGACAACCCCGATTACAAACTAAGTCCACACACCGGCATGACCCGTCAACACTGGAAGGATGCCGCCCTTCATATGCTAAAAGGTGCATTTGGGTATATCAATAATTTAGACGACCCGATGAAATTTCCCAAACAGCCGGGAATTAGTTATCCCCGTAACGAGGGGCAAATCCCTACCGAGAAACTCGAGGGTTTGAGCCGGACTTTGTTTGTGGCAGCTCCCTTGCTGAAAGAAAATCCCGAACTTGTCATCAATAATATCAAAGTGGCAGATTATTACCGGCATCAAATCTGCAATTTATTCAACCCGGACAGTCCATCTTTTATAAAACCCCGTTCGAAAACCGGTGGTCCGAGTCAGAACCTGGTTGAATTTGGTGCACTGGCCATATCCATGACGGCCATTCCCGATGTACTTTGGGATCCGCTTTCGCAGGGACAAAAAGATTCACTGGCAGTCCTTATGATCAGCTACGGTGATGGTCCTACCGTGGATTCGAACTGGAAATTCTTTAATATTTTCGTGCTGAGCTTTTTCAAGAACCAGGGTTATCCGATAAATGAAAAATTATTGGTGGAATACCTTGATAAAACGCTCGGACATTATCGTGGCGAAGGATGGTACAACGACAGTCCTGCTTACGATTATTACAGTATGTGGGCATTTCAGATGTACGGTGCGATCTGGGCTGAATATTATGGCAACAAATACTATCCGGAAAAAGCTAAAAAGTTCATGGCGTATTTCAGCGACCTGAAAGATAATTACCCTTATCTTTTCAGCAGAGACGGAAAAATGATTATGTGGGGACGCAGCATTTCTTATCGTTATGCTGCCGTAACTCCTTTTCCATTGATGGGCTTCGGGAACGACCCCAAAACAAATTACGGATGGATGCGGCGTATTGCTTCAGGAACTTTATTGCAGTTCTTCGAACATCCAGATTTTATGAGTGATGGTGTACCGACACTTGGCTTCTACGGCCCATTTGAGCCGGCCGTACAGATGTATAGTTGCCGCGGCAGTGTCTATTGGGGTGGAAAGGTTTTTCTGGGCTTATTGGTGCCCGAAAACAATCCGTTCTGGACAGCTGTTGAAAATGAAGGTGCCTGGGAAACCGAACTCGAAAAGGGAAAAGTATATAATAAGTTTTCGAAAGGAACCAATATTCTGATAACCGACTATCCAACCATTGGCGCATCCGAAATTCGTGCCTGGTGTCATGCAACTGTTGCCGGCGACTGGCAGAAATTCCGCAGTACGGAGAATTACAACCGTTTATCGTACAACTCGGCTTTCCCCTGGCAAGCCGATGGGGAAAATGGTGAAGTCGCCATGAATTACGTGGTGAAAAACAAGGACAATAAATGGGAAGCCCTCCGCTTATACACTTTCAAAAAGTTTGAAAATGGTGTGTATTATCGCGATGCTGTTCTGGAAACGAACAAAGAAATTCAATTTAAACTTGCCGATATTCCTTTACCAAACGGTATTTTACGGGTAGATAAAAACACCAGTACTGAAAGCGCAGCATTGCGATTGGGTCATTACGCGCTGCCTCAACTGAAAGAACCTATTAAAGAAGTGATTCGCAAAGTGAAAGGTCACAACGTCAGGATCATCAGCAATGGCGAGTATCAACTGGCAATGGTAACCCTGAGTGGCTGGGATGCTTTGGAGACTGTGCATGCGCAGGGACTGCATCCACAGAGTAAGGAAAGCGCTGTAATAAACGCAACTGATAAGTTTACACCCGGCAAAAAGGGTCAGGAGATTTATATCAGCTTAATGCTCTGGAAAAAAGCCAATGAAAAGTGGACCGATAATGAATTGCTACCCGTGAAAAAGTTTAATTACTCGAAAAAAGAGAATAAAGTGGCAATCCAGTTTAATTCAGGTGAGAAGAAAATGGTTCGTTTTGAATAAGAAAAACCCTTAATTAAAAAATTACCGGAGCACTGATAAGTAGGGTTTTACAGAAAAATAAACAGATCATTCAGTATTAAAGAATACTTATTTATGCAGAAATGGAGTAAAGTGTTTTACAACACTTTACTCCATTTTTTACAAAATCACAACTGTCATAATGTACACACGAATCGTTCGTATGCACATTTCAATTTCCAGGCTACTCTGATTTTTTAGACTCCTGATATTCCCGTGGAGAAATGCCAAACTCGATTTTGAAGCATCGGCTAAAGTATTTCGGGTCATTAAAACCTACAGCAAATGCTATTTCAGAGATATTTCCCGTTTTGCTGGTCAACATTTTGACTGCATGTTTCAGGCGAATGCTTCTGATAAATTCACCCGGAGATAGCCCCGTCAATGATTTAAGTTTCCGGTGCAGTGTCGACTTGGAAGTTGCCATATCAACTGCAAACTGATCAAAATCGAAGGTGTCGTCTGATAATTTTTCTTCGATTTTTTTTATAGCTTGTTTCAGAAACAGTTCATCAATAGAACCATATTCCATTGAAGAAATATTTATCTCTTTATCTTTCTGGAAATTTTCGGCCTTTTGCTTCCTTTTGCTAATCAGATTTTTTATGCGGGCATCGAGAACAGCCAACTCAAATGGTTTACTGATATAAGAGTCAGCACCGGCATTGTAACATTCTATGCGGTCTTCAGCCGAATTCCTGGCAGTAAGCATCAACAAGCTGATGTGACTGGTGAGCACATCATTCTTAATTATTTTGCAGAAGGTGAGTCCGTCCATTTCGGACATCATCATATCGCTTATAATCAGATCTATTTCATTTTCCCTGACAATTTCTAATCCCTGCAGTCCGTTTTCAGCGGACAGCACATTATATCGACTTTCGAAATTTTCAACGATAAGATTTTTAAGCTCTTTGTTATCTTCTACTACCAGTAAGGTAATATCTTTCCGGTTGTCAGAGTCTTCCTGTGCTGTGATGACTTCGGAAGGTATAATCGTCGATACTTCGGGAAGGCCAACCGTTGTTGTATCTTCATCCGAAAGTTCTTCATCGGTGTATGCTCCTTTCGAGACCGGAATTTCGATACTAAACACGGCTCCTTTTCCCAATTGACTTTTCACTTCAATATTTCCCTTGTGGATTTGCAAAAGGTCGGTAGTAAGCGCCAACCCGATGCCATGACTCTGACTCTGGTCGGATGAACTACTGATATAGAATCTTTTAAAAATATGTGGCAAGTCTTTTTCTGCAATACCTTCACCGGTATCGGCAACAGACAATCGCATAATGGTTTCGTCATTCCGGGGAATGAAACTCATTTTCACATTGATAAATCCTCCCTTAGGGGTATGTTTGAATGCGTTTGAAAGTAAATTGTAGAGTATTTTATCCAACTTATCCGGGTCAAAATAAGACATATAGCTCTCCTGTTCCAAATCGACTGTGAAATGAATATCTTTTTCAATGACCAATGGCTGGAAATTGGATTGACAAATATTGTTTACAAAAGCTACAATATCATTTTGGGTAATCTTCAATTTCATATTTCCACTTTCCGTCTTGCGGAAAACCAAAATTTGTTGAATCAGCCTTTTCAATCTCATCACATTGGCTTTTATCATATCGTACTGTGTGGAATCGTTGCTGTTTTTCTTTTGCAGACTTTCTATCAGCAACAAAATGATAGTCAAAGGAGTTAGTAATTCGTGCGAAATATTCGTGAAATAGCGCAGTTTAATCTGAGCTAATTCTTCCGATTTTTCCTTTTCTATATGGGAAATCTTAATTTCATTTCGCATGCGGATCCGGTTGGCAAGTGTTCGGGCCACAAAATAAGCTACAGCTCCCAAAAGAATCAGATAGATAATATATGCCCACCATGTTCTGTAAGGTGGCGGTAAAATCGTTATTTCAAGTGAAGTAATCTGATCACTCCAGAAACCATTTTCGTCGCTTGCTTTCACCAAAAACGTATAATTTCCTACAGGCAGATTCGCGTAATTTACAAAACGGCGGTTGTTGCCTACGTAATTCCAACTGTTGTTTACACCCGAAAGCATATAAGCATATTGGATCTTACTTGCCGATGAAAAATCCAGGGCCGAAAACTCAATGCTTAGATTGCTCTCCGAGTGTTTTAAGGTCACCCGGTTTTTATCTGCATTGAAGTGTGAAGACGTCTCATCGTCAAAAATGGATTTATTTTGAACCAGTATATCTGATAATACAACGCGTTGTTTCTTGAGACCGGGCGTTGTGACGAGGGTCAGCGGATTAAAAGCACAGATGCCTTTGTTTCCGCCAAATAAAATCCGGCCTGATTTTAATTTTATACTTGCATCTTTGAAGAAAGAACTCACCAACATGCCATCTGCTGAAGAATAGTATGTCGATGTATGTGTGAGCGGATTATATCTGATAATTTTCTTTATGGTCGAAATCCACAGCATCCCATAATTATCTTCCAGTATATCCATGATTCCTTCATCGGTGATGCCATACAAGCCACTGATGTCGTGGGCTAGCTGTTTCTTCTGATCATAATAATAAAGGCAACCTTCCTTGGTTCCAATATATACTTCTCCGTTTTTTTTGCAACAAATACTCTGGACACTGTTGCTTTGATAATTTTCAATTTTTAAATTCACCTTAAAAAAACCATATACGTTTTTTCCGGCTTCCGGTTTACTAAAAAAAACTCCGTCTTTTTCTGTTCCGATCCATATTTTATGATCAGCATCCTCTTCAATGGTATTAACATAACGAATTTTCGAAGAGATCAGTTTAACCGGAGAATTTAGTGGTTTAAGATAAAGCCCGCTACTTGCACCTATCCACATATTTCGCTTCGAATCCTCGAAAAAGCAGTTAATACTTATATCCCTGGGGGTTCCGGCATTTCGGAGAGAGATTAATTTAACCTGAGTCAGCTCATTGGAAATACTTTTTTTAAAAACATGAATCATGTTTTCACCTTCATTTGCCACCCAGATTTCGTCAGTCCCTGAAACTTTTGAGATGGCACTGACACTACTGAGACTTCTTATGTTTGGGTCCGCGGGTCTGTTTACGACACCTGTTTTGGGATCGAAATGAAATAATCCGATCCGGTTGATGGCAATATACACTTCCCCTGAATTCATTTCACAGAAACGGGTGACGTAGGATTGAACATTCAGCATGCTCTTAATCTCAATCAGGGGGTAATTCTGAATAGAGAGTTTATTGAAATCCAACTTGTACAATCCTTCGCCAACTGACCCTACCCATAGGTTTCCAAGGCGGTCTTTTGCAATTTCGTGAAACAATTTGCTTGCTGATTCATCAAAAAAGGTATCGGTATCATGCACTTTGTAGGTGCCATCTGATTCTTTTTCGATCAAATTCAAGCCACTAAAAGTTACTACCCAGATAAATCCCTGTTTATCATCCTGCGTGATGCTGTATACAATATCATCTACCTTTTTCACTGAATTTTTCGACAACAGCATGGGATGCAAGGTCATTTGGGAATCAGATGCATTGGTCATGTTGAAAATACCATCACCCCAGGTGCAAATCCAGTATAAACCATCTTTATCCTGATAAAGGCGGAATGGATTATTATTGTTACCAATGTTGGGAGCAAAAAATATGTTTTTGCGATTTTGATCTATTCTGCACAATCCGTTTTTCCATAACGACAACCAGATTCTGCCTGAGTGATCTTCGTAGATACTGGTAACATTATTTCCTTTTAGTTTTAACGGTGAATCTTTGTCAGATGAATAACGGTCAAATTCACCGGTTTTTGGATTCATTCTGATGACTCCATTGTTGGAAGTGGCAATCCAGACATAGCCTTTTGAATCGGTCAGAATAGAATTTATCCATTCTTTTCGAATGTACTTATTATCTAATTGTGTTATGGAATAGTTTTTTTTATCAATGATATTGATGCCTTCAAAAGTACCAACCCATAATCGGTTCTCATTATCTTCGGTTATACATCTGATTTCGTTACTCGTCAGTTTTCCCGGAGTTAAGGCACTTGATCTGAAAACCTTAATATCGTAACCATCAAAACGGCACAATCCGTCCTTGGTACCAAACCACATATAACCTTCTTTGTCGTTATAAATGCGGGTTACGGAATTCGAAGGAAGTTTTTCGGGGTAAGGAAATCTCTCGAAACTAAACTGTAGCGGGCTGACCGATGCATAAGAGCAGATTGCCATTATGAAAAAGGTTACGAATACTTGTATGCGTCTAATCATAGTTTCTAATGTATTTCTAATTAAATCACCAGCTAATTGCTTCGCAAAGGTCATAAAACAATTTAAAATCAATAATGGAATAATGCACTTTCTACCTTAAACTATTTTTAATTCGCTGTTAATCAAATATTATTTAGTCTATATATAAGAGGAAGTGATTTGGGTCAATAAAATTTCTATAAAGGGCGCATTTCGAAAACAAGTAGAATAAAATGTTTCAAACAAAAAGCCTGTATTTCTTTTTTTTCCTTAGTAGCCAGGAATCAGAAAATATCTTAACCCTTATTCCCTTATTGAAATTCAATTCCAATATTGCATATCTTTAAGTTTTCTATTTTTTTGTTGTTTGAACCGCTCTAAGCTAATCTTTAAGAAAAAAACCTCTGAACTCCTTCTCCCGTAATGTAGATAGAGAGTTCAGAGGTATCTCAACAGTTAAATTGTTTTGGGCTAAAAAAACTTTTACAAATTAGAATGTTGTTTCAGGTACTCATTAATAGTACTTTTATTTTTTAATCTCAAAAGCGTATATTGCTGTTTGTTTATAAGTTTCTCCGGGTTTCAAAGTTGCCGTTGGGAAGTTCGCGTGATTTGGAGCATCCGGAAAATTCTGTGTTTCGAGTGCTATACCGGTTCTGTAAATATGTTTTTCACCACGTTTTCCTGTATCCACGCCATCCATAAAATTACCGCTATAAAACTGTAATCCGGGTTGATCAGTGCTTACTTTCATCACAATTCCGGTTGCAGGCTCATACACTTCGGCAGCCAGTGAAACTTCTCCGGCTTTTTTATTGAGTACATAATTATGATCGTAACCTTTACCATATTTCAGGGCAAGGAAATCAAAATTAATTCGCTCTCCAACCAGGGTTGGTTTTCTGAAGTCTAAAGGTGTACCCGTTAAATCAGTCAATTCTCCGGTAGGTATCAACAAAGAGTCCGTAGGCGTATATTGATCAGCGTTAATAGTCAAAATATGCGTATCGGTCGATTGTGCGGTTGTACCGTGCAAGTTAAAATACACGTGTGATGTAGGATTTATAATTGTTGTCGAATCGGTAGTAGCCTCATAATTAATAGCAAGTTCATTATTTGCTGTAATTGTGTAGATTACTTTAATATTTAAATTACCGGGATATCCTTCTTCTCCTGCCGGTGACAAATAAGTCATCTCTATAGCATCCTCGCCTTTCTCATTTTTAAAGGGACGTGCGCTCCAAACCTTAGTAAAAAAGCCTTTTGAACCTCCGTGAAGTTGATTTCCATTATTATTTAAAGTGAGTTGATACGGTTTTCCATCCAACGAAAACTTACCTTTCCCAATTCTGTTTCCATAACGTCCAACGACAGGACCTGCAAAGAAATCGGTCGCGTTTAAATAAGCTGAAATTGATTCGTATCCCCAGACAACGTCCTTAAAACTTCCGTCTTTGGAAGGAACCCATAAATCTACCAAACGGGCACCATAATTGGTGAATTGAGCGGTCATCCCATTTTCGTTTTTCAAAGTATAAAGTGTTACCTTTTGATCATTCAACAAGGTATCAAAATTGCTTTGAGGAAATAATGCTATCTCGTTCTTATTGCTTGTACAAGAGCTAAAAGCCAGCGTCATAATCAGTAATGATAAAAATGTTTTCTTCATGATATTATTAATTAATTGATTAGAAAATTAATTGACGAAAGTACTGATAAAAAACCAGTTTAAACGAATTTATTAATCAAAATGCTAAAAATCCTCCAAACCATCAATGCTCATATCTTTATGAGAAAAATAGTTTGGAGGTTTCAATAGATATAATTTCCGGGCATACTATGAAACGATAAATAACCACTTTGTGTTATTTGCGCGCTTCATTTTTACCAGAAATAAATATAGAATGCAGCACACAAAGCTACAACGCCGAGAGAGGCGATAACGTCCCACTTGTTCCAGCTCTGTTTGACGAGCGTCTTGTAGTCACCTGTGAAAGTGATAAACTCAATCTGTTCAGCGGTAGGTTTTTTAGTAAAGAGAGATACTACAACCATAAACAACATGATGAAGACAAGCAACCAGATCTCAAAGATAAGCCAGTTGGTATGCCAAAACCAATGGGTAGAATCCCAGTACCAGCCTGTCATTACAGTTTTACCTGTATCTGTAAAGATGTTTGTCAGCAAGCGTGCCATACCGATAAGAAAGCCTACTATTAAACCTGCTTCACCAGCCTTGGGTGTAATTTTTTTGGAAAATATACCCATCACGAATACAGCCACCATCGCAGGAGCAAGCAACGATTGAATGCCTTGCAGATAGGAGTAAAGGCTGCCAAGGCTCATCATAACCGGTATCCATACAATACCAAGTATCACTACAACAATTGTTGCAATACGACCTACTAAAACGTATCTGGCCTCGCTTTTACCTTTGAACATTGGTTTGTAAAAGTCTTCAGTAAACAATGTAGCGCAGGAGTTGAAGAAAGCAGCCAAAGAAGCAATCAAAGCGGATATAAAGCCTATGGTAACAATTCCTTTCACACCGGCGGGCAATACAAACTTAACCATAGAACCAAAAGCGGTATCAGGGTTTTCTAACGTAAAGCCGCTACCGGGACGTGCAGCCAATGCGGCGGCTACCATACCGGGAATCAGGAACATAAATACAGGCAACAATTTGAAATAACCTGCAGCGATAGTACCTCTGCGCGCACGCATCATCACTACGTCGCTAGCCTCTCCTTTTCGTTGTCCAAGCACACGTTGAACAATGTGTTGGTCGGTAGCCCAATACCAAAAGCCAATAATTGTAGCACCGATAAAGACCCAAAAACCGGGATAGTCGTCATACAGCGGGTCACCCGTTTCAAAGTGGAACATGTGGTTTGTTCCGTGTGCAACGCCGTCAGCTCCAACACTCAGCGATTTTGAATAGTCAATCATGGCAGACCAGCCGTGAGCAATACTACCTTCCCCGAGCGCTGATAATCCTAAGAATAGCACAAGGAATGAACCAATGATTAGAATTGGTGTTTGAATGGCTGAGAGTGTCATCACACCCTTCATACCGCCTAAGACGGTAAAAATACCCGTTATGACAATCAAGCCGATAGCTCCGTACCAGAACGGCAAACCAAGAAGGCTCTCCAGGAAGATCCCTCCTGTAAATGCCGTTACACTCACTTTGGTCAGCACATAAGCTATAAGTGTAATGATAGACAGCCACGAACCTGTACGAGGTGTATAGCGATTTTTCAGGAAGTCGGGCATTGTAATAATTTTCCCCAACTTAATGTTCATCAGTTGATAGAACGGCACAAAGAGCCAGCCCAGGATGAGTATCATCCAGCCTTGCATCTCCCAGTGCGCCATTCCTACACCTGCTTTTGCGCCAGTACCGGCAAGCCCCACCAAATGTTCCGAGCCAATGTTTGCAGCAAAGATAGCCGCACCAATGATATACCATGGTTCGCCTTTACCGAATAAGAAATCTTCGCTGTCGGCACCTTGTTGCATCAGATTGTGCTTTCGTACCGAACGCCATACAGCCCATGACACAGCACATATTCCGACCGCGATAATCACCCAGTCGAGCCAAATAAATTCATGTGAATTCCAATTCATAATTTACAATTATTATTTTAGATTTAAGAGAATAATTCTTTTTCAGTAAACTGACCTAATTTTATATAGTTTTTATACAATTCGCTATACAATGCCGCATTTTCTTTGTTAGGAAAATATTCAGAAGCGAATCCCATTCCCATCGCTTTTTGAGCATCTTCAACCTTGGCATAAACACCGGCAGCAACTGCAGCAAACATAGAAGTTCCAAATGCACAGGCTTGTTCTGATTTTGCTACTTTAATAGGCATATTCAGCACATCGGACATGGTTTGCATTACAAACGGAGATTTCAATGCAATTCCACCAATACCAATGATTTCCTTGATTTCCACTCCGTTTTCGATAAAGCGATCCACAATGGCTTTCGAACCATAAGCAGTCGCTTCAACCAAAGCCCGGAAAACCAAAGGAGCCGAACTTCCCAATGTAAGACCGGTAATTGTACCTTTCAACATTTGGTTGGCATCAGGCGTACGGCGACCATTCATCCAGTCGGTGGCCAAAATAGTTGATTCCGAAACCGGAACTTTTGCAGCTTCAACAGATAATGCAGGAATTATTTGATCCAATGTTTCAGCAATCAGTTTTTGTTTGGTTTCTTCGTCAATCAAAGTCGTTTTTGCCAGAATATTTTCGATTGGCCAGGCCACAACACGTTTGAACCAGGCATAAACATCGCCAAAAGCCGATTGTCCTGCTTCCAGACCAACCATGCCCGGGATTACCGACCCATCAACCTGTCCGCAAATACCCGGAATAAGTTTATGTCCCAATTCTTCGTAGCTTGTAACCATAATATCACAAGTGGATGTTCCGATAATACGAACCAACGAACCCGGTTTAATTTCAGCACCAACAGCTCCTGTATGTGCATCGAATGCACCCACTGCAATGGCCACGTTGGTAGTTAATCCCAAACGGGCTGCCCATTCTGCGGTCAGGTTTCCTACTTTTTTATCGGTCGGACATGTTTCGGAATAAAGTCTTTCGCGATAACCTGCCAATAAAGGATCAAGTGCTGTCAAGAATTCTTCGGATGGCAAACCACCCCATTTCTCCAGCCACATGGCTTTGTGACCCGAAGCACAACGGCTGCGGCATATTTCATGAGGATTGGTGTTTCCGGCGAGGAGTGCCGGCATCCAATCGCAATGTTCTACTATAGAATAAGCAGCATTACGTACTTTTTCGTCGGCACGCAGTACATGCAATGCTTTTGCCCAAAACCATTCCGACGAATAAATTCCACCTTCGTATGATGTGTAGTCAATATCCCATTTACCTGCAAGGTCGTTTATTTCATTGGCTTCCTGTATGCCGGTGTGGTCTTTCCACAAAACAAACATAGCGTTTGGATTCTCCGCAAATTCAGGTAACAAAGCAAGTGGTGTACCATTTTTGTCTGTGAAAACTGGAGTGCTACCCGTGGTGTCAAAAGCGATCCCGACTACTTTCTCTGCTGTTCCGGCAGGACATTTCGACAAAGCATCTTTCACTGTATATTCCAACACTTCAACATAGTCGAGCGGGTGCTGACGATATTGATTGGCAGTAGGAACACAGTATTTTTCTTCCATCCAGCGCGGATAATTCTTTACTGAAGAAGCCAATTCTTCACCGGTAAGTGCATTTATTACAACTGCACGGGCAGAATCGCTACCATAATCTAAACCTATTACGTATTTCATTTTAGTGGGTATGTAAGAGGCAAGAAGTATGAGGTAAGTAAAAAAGTACACTTTGACAGCTACTTGCTCCTTACCTCTTATTCCTTACTCCTGATTATTTTATCTAAGAGCTTTGTTCAACATATAATACACTTCGTTGTTACGAATGTCTTGTTTGAAATTGCGAATGTTGGTATCTTTATCGATAATCAACATTTCGATATCTGCTACTTCAGCTAAGTCTTCCATCATCTCAGTTGTAATAGAGTATGAGAAGCTTGAGTGGTGAGTTCCACCGGCAGTAATCCATGCACCGGCACCAATTTCGAGGTTTGGTTGTGGAATCCACAAACCGCAGGCTACCGGTAATTTAGGCAAAGCTTTTGGTTCAATAACTTTTACTTCGTTCACAATCATGCGGAAACGGTTACCCATGTCTACAATAGTTGCTGCAATACCTTCACCTTCGTGAGCCTGGAATACCAAACGGGCACAAACACCTGCGTCTCCAATGCCCAGGAAATGAACTTCGATACGTGGTTTTGATTCAGCAATTTCAGGATTGATTTCCAACATATGTGATTGAAGAATGGCACTTTTAGAACCGTTAAAGTTCAGCACATAATCTTCAAGGAATGAACATCCTCCTGGCAGACCTTTAGCCATCACCCACATCGTGCGGGTGAGTGCTGCAGTTTTCCAGTCGCCTTCAGCGCCAAAACCGTAACCTTCGGCCATCAAACGTTGAGACGCGAAGCCCATCAACTGTTTCATTCCTTCCAATTCGTTGAAACTGGTTGTAAAGGCAGTGGCGCCTTTCTCTTCCAGAAAACGACGCAGACCAATTTCCTGTGCAGCAGCCTCACGAACTGATTGATGTTTTGCAGCTCCTTTTTTGCAATCAGCAGCAAAGTCATAAATTCTTTCGTATTCAGCCACCAATGTATCAATTTCGGCTTCAGTTACTGCATTTACAAAAGGTACGAGTTTAGCAATAGGAGCATTGTCAACGTGGTAACCCAAACGGATTTCAGCTTCTACTTTATCTCCATCGGTTACAGCTACATTGTTCATGTTATCACCAAAACGGATGATCAGCATGTTTTGTGAATCGGCCCATCCGGCACAAACACGCATCCATGAAGAAATTTTTTCGTGCGTTGATTTGTCTTTCCAGTAACCTACAACAATTTTGCGTGGTTTGCGCAGACGGCTGGTAATAAAACCAAATTCGCGGTCACCATGTGCCGATTGATTCAAATTCATGAAATCCATATCGATTTCACTCCAGGGAATTTGTTCGTTGTATTGTGTGTGTAGGTGCAATAATGGTTTTTTATAATCCATCAAACCGTGAATCCACATTTTGGCAGGCGAGAAAGTGTGCATCCAGGTAATTACACCGATACATTTTGTGTCGCCGTTAGCAGCGCGAAAAATGGCAGAAACTTCTTCGGAAGAATTTGCTGTTCCTTTATATACAACGGGTACAGGTAAATTTCCTGATTCGTTCAATCCTTTAACCATTTCAGTAGAATGTGCATCTACATGTACTACTGCATCACCTCCGTACAAAAGCTGTGCTCCTGTTACGAACCATACTTCTAAATCTTTGTATTCCATAATGTTATTTGTTTTATTTACCCCAAACCCTTTAGGGGGAGTGAGGAGGTGGTTTCTTATTTTATTTTATTTTGGCGACTATACCAGGTATTCTTTTCAAATTTTCAAATTCAATCATTTTCAAATTGAACTACTGTCCATAATAAGCACCGGGACCGTGTTTTCTGTAAAAATGTTTTTTTATCAAATGCACATTCATGCTGAGTTTTGGATTTACACCGTAAGCAATATAAGCCATTTTGGCTACCTGCTCCATTACAACGGCATTATGAACTGCATCGTGTGCATTTTTCCCCCACGAAAATGGTCCGTGATTTTTCACCAGAACACCCGGAACAAAGTCCGGATTGAGATCTTTGAATCTTTCTATAACAACATTTCCTGTTTCCAGTTCATATTCACCTTCTACTTCCAGTTGTGTCATATCGCGGGTACAAGGTATTGCCCCACTGAAATAATCGGAATGTGTAGTTCCTATGTTCGGAATATCGAATCCGGCCTGAGCCCATGAAGTGGCATAAGTTGAATGCGTATGAACTACACCACCAATATTGGGGAATGCTTTGTAAAAAACCAGATGGGTAGCTGTATCGGACGAAGGTTTCAATTTTCCTTGCACTACATTCCCATCCAGGTCTACCACTACCATATCTTCAGCCTTCATATCTTCATATGAAACACCTGAAGGTTTAATTACAACTAAACCTGTTTCACGGTCGATGGCGCTGACATTTCCCCAGGTGAATATCACTAAACCGTGCTTAACCAAATCGAGATTGGCTTTGAATACTTCAGTTTTTAAAGCTTCTAACATAAGTTGAAATTTAATATTTGTAATACTTTAAGCATCGAAATCAGACTTAACTGATAATAAAAAAAGACTAAAGGGAAAAATGTAATCCCTGTTGAATCAATTGATCGTATTTATCTTTATTGAACCGATAATAGAAAGCACCTCTTTTCGAAGAACTTTTATCTTTTTCATCCAATTTTTCCAGAATATCCATGGTTAGCAATTTCTTCCTGAAATTCCGTTTATCTATAGTTTCCTGATATATTGATTCATACAAACATTGTAAGGTAGGTAAAGTAAATTGCTCACCGAACAAATTGAATCCTATGGGTTTAACCGCTGCTTTACGTTGCAAGATATTTATGGTATCTTTCACCATTTTGTTGTGGTCAAAAATCAGTTCAGGTAGTTGTGTAATCCGAACCCAACGGGCATCATTTTTTTCTGCCAGCGAAGTTTCAAATTGGTCGATGTCAACCAACGCATAATAGGCTATAGAAATAACCCGCTCAGCAACATCCCTGTTTATTTCTCCATATGCACCTACCTGTTCCATGAAAATATCATCGATCCCGGTAAATTCTCCTACTACTCTTTCTGCTGCCTGATTTATACTCTCGGTTTCATTTACGAATCCACCCATGAGCGACCAGCCACCTTTTAAAGGCTCAAAAGGTCTGCGCGCAATAAGAATATGCAGTTCATTGTCCCGAAAGCCCATAATTATACAGTCTACTGCAACAAGAAAAGTATCTTTATTTTGATAAAAAGTAGAAGTCATTGATTGTTTAATTATATTTCTTCTAAGAAATGAGTTAGTATTCCGGGTTTATGGATTTTATTGTTCTTATTCTCTGACACTTAAGAAATAAAGGCTTAGAAACATCTTGCGGGTAAAAACAAGTGTAAAGAAAACACTTGTTTTTCGAATATATGCATGTAATATTATGTTCTACAACAGAATTTTGAATAAATTGACCATTATTCAACTTAAAAAAACCTTGGATTATATGCAAACTGAAAAGGTCATATAGATTTTATAAAAAAACTTTGCAATGTTGTTCAAATTTGCAATTCCGGGTATTCCACTATAAATAATTCAAATCATCTGTTATAATTCAGGTTTTTAATGTTTGCAAATGAAAAAAATAAACGAACAGAAAAAATCACCAATCAAGAAAACTTGCTGACAGTATTTTAATTTAGCCTGTTTGAATTCAAATAACAGCCTGCAAGTAACTTAAAAAACAACCGGTTGGGCGAAACAAATTGTTGTATAAAATTGCTTCATGCGTCTCCATAAATTTTATTTCAGTATCGAATCAATTTTATCACACATTTTCTTAAACTCTGCTTCGTTATACAACCGAGTCAGGAAAACTATTTTTCCGGTTTTATCAATAATCACATTACGGGTAATACCTGCTTCGCGGACGGCATACAGGGCAAAAATGTCTGCCCGGGGATCCAAACCAATAGGATATGAAATGGGAATGGACTTAGCAAACTTTTTTACAGTTTGAAGTGGCTCATCGCGGTCAATAGCAAGCAAGACGAAGTTCGAATTGGACTTGTGTCGTAACCAGATATCGCGTTCAATAAAGGGCATCTCTTTACGGCAAACACTACACCAACTGGCAGTAAATTGCAACATGACTACTTTGCCTTTAAAATCGGAAAGCTTCACTATTTTTCCGCTGATTAATTTCAAACTAAAATCCGGGGCCTTGTCTCCTACCTTTACCAGATAAGCCCTGTCGTCGGTAGTTTGTGCAAAAGTAGAAACAGATAATGTTAGTGCCAGTAAGAATAAGAATTTTTTCATAAAATTAGTTCGTTAATAAAGTTTTTGAATAAAAAATGGGAGGAACGGCATTTTGGTAGAAAGTATAAAAAATTAGTGGATAATTGAGCTGGCTTACTTTATAAAACTAACCCGATTGCCATTCCATATCATTCACCCAATCAACCAATTAACCAATTAACTAATCAACAATTTCCACAAAACAAAATGCAAATGTAATCAATTTACTTTCATTCCGAAAAAAGACAAAAAAAAACCGGCACAAGTTTAAACTCGCACCGGTCATTATTTATTTTAATATCTCTCTGATTTACATTTCCCACTGTTCGCAAGATGCAATCAGGTCATCAAAAGTTTTTATTTTTGATTTAGCCTGTACTTCAACAATTTGATTTTCAAGTGCAGCATCGTAAGATTCTTCAACAACATCACGAAGAATTCCAATGGCAATAGGCATATCCGGACCTTCCATCAAAGCCAGTTTCATTTGAAGGGTAGTATCTTCGCAGGAAGCATCGTGTACCAGAATATCCTTTTCGGTGATTCCTTTTTCGCCAATGGTTACAACTTTCAGGTTAAAGCCATCGAGCATAAGACCTTTGTTATTTTCTTTACCAAAAATCATTGGTTTACCATGTTCCAGCATAATAAGCCTGTCAGTACGGGTTTCTTTTTCGGCCAGGTAACTATGTGCACCATCATTGAAAATAACGCAGTTTACCAGGCATTCAACCACTGAAGTACCTTTGTGACGGGCAGCAGCCAACATAGCTGTTTGTGAATTTTTCAAATCCACATCCAATAAACGGGCAAAAAAGGTTCCACGAGCGCCAAAAGTCAGTTCTGCAGGGCGGAAAGGACGCTCAATTGTTCCGAAAGGAGATGATTTGGTAACATATCCCTTTTTGGTGGTCGGTGAATATTGTCCTTTGGTCAATCCGTAAATCTGATTATTGAACAACAGCACGTTAATATCAATGTTGCGGCGCACACTGTGAATAAAGTGATTTCCACCTATGGCCAGACAATCTCCGTCACCGGTAATTTGCCATACCGAGAGTTTTGGGTTTGCTACTTTTACACCGGTAGCCACTGCAGCACCACGTCCATGAATGGTGTGAAATCCGTAACCACTGATATAATAAGGTAAACGTGATGAACAACCGATACCTGAAATAACTGCCGTCTCGTGAGGTGGTATTGCCAGCTCAGCCATTACTTTCTGTAAGGTATTAAGCACTGCATAATCACCGCATCCGGGGCACCAGCGCACATATTGATCGCTTTTAAAATCTTTTGCAGTGAATTGTACTGATGTATATTCTTTAGTTTCCATGATTTGACATAATTATAAAATTCCGAAAAACACAAATTTAAACCCTGCTTTTGAGGTTGGGTTTATAATAATTTGCTGAAACATTCTTCCAGTTCAGCCACCGTAAAAGGTTGACCCTGTACTTTGTTGTGCTGTAAAAATTCCACAGCGGGAACTTTAGAACGCAAATAAGTGGCAAATTGACCACTATTTAGTTCGCAAACAACCACCTTTTTGTAGCTTTGAATTACAGCGACTGCATTTTTTGGTAGGGGATTGATATAGTTGAAATGAGCCAACGCAATTTTTTTCCCTTTTTTATTCAATGAATTTACAGCGCTCATCAGGTGACCATGTGTTCCACCCCAACCAATGACTAATAAATCGGCATCTGCAGTTCCTTCAACTGTAACGTCCGGAAGAAACTGACTAATATTGTTTATCTTCTGTTCGCGTGTATCCACCATTTTTTGATGATTTATAGGATCGGTAGAAATGGCACCGGTATTATAATCCTTCTCGAGTCCTCCGTTACGATGTCCAAAGCCTCTGGTGCCCGGAATACTCCAATAACGTACTTTGGTTTCTTCATCGCGCGACGAAACATTACAACCCTCCATACCATGTTGAGCATAATTTGGTTTAATAGCAGGTAAGTCAGCCAACTTGGGTAGTTTCCACAACGAGGTACCGTTTCCGATAAAGGCATCGGTCAATAGAAGAACAGGAGTCATGTGCTCAAGGGCAATTTTACTTGCCATAAAAGCATAATGAAAACAATTATCAGGTGTACTTGCGGCCATCACTACAACCGGGCTTTCGCCATTACGGCCATATAAAGCCTGCAACAGGTCGGTTTGTTCAGTTTTTGTTGGGAGGCCTGTTGATGGACCACCTCGCATTACATCCACAATAACAAGCGGTAATTCAGCCATAACCGCCAATCCTATTGCTTCCGATTTGAGAGCGAGGCCAGGGCCCGAAGTACTTGTTGCAGCCAGACAACCGGCAAAAGAAGCGCCGATAGCGGAGCTGATTCCGGCGATTTCATCTTCAGCCTGCATCACTTTCACACCCAAATCTTTCCTCAATGCCAATTCGTGCATTATATCGGTAGCTGGTGTAATAGGATAGCTGCCAAGGAATAATTCCAGTTCAGCTTTTTTTGAAGCAGCAATCAACCCCCAGGCTGTAGCTTTATTTCCACTGATACTGGTATATTTTCCTTTTGGTGTTTCATGCGATTTCTCAACCAGAAAGGTAGAAACAGTCAGGTGTAAATTATGTCCGTAGTTAAAACCATCGGTAAGCACTTTGACATTTGCATGAAGCAGATCCGGTTTTTTCCCGAACTTATTCTGGAGAAAATGTATAGCCTGATCGATGGGGCGGTTGAATAACCAACAAATCAATCCAAGGGCAAACATGTTCTTGCTACGCAAAACCGTTTTATTGTCAAATCCAAAACCTTCGAGACTGCTTTGAGTAAGTGCAGAAAGAGCTACCGGAATTAATTGAGTTGATTCAGGCAATAATAATTCTTCAAATGGATTATCTGTCTTGAATTCAGCTTTATTTAAATCTGATTTTTCAAACGAATCGGTATCAAAAATGATTATTCCACCTTTCTTGATGCTTGTTGCATTTACCTTCAGTGCAGCAGGATTCATGGCTACCAATACATCGGCATCATCGCCCGGTGTATATATTTTACTTGAACCTAAATGAACCTGAAAACCTGAAACCCCGCCCAAAGTTCCGAGTGGGGCACGAATTTCAGAAGGGTAATCAGGGAAAGTTGAAATTTCATTTCCTAAAATCGCCGAAAGATTTGAGAATAGAGTACCCGTAAGTTGCATTCCGTCTCCTGAATCGCCCGAGAAACGAACGACTACATTATCTAATTCGGTTGTTTTCGTTTTATCCATTTTTTAAAATTGAAATAATTGATATGTTTAATCCTTAGATGACAAATATATGAATAAATATTTCAGGTTGCAATTTCTTTTAATTATAATACGCACATTTTTATAAATAATGCGCAATAACAATTTTATTTTGAAACCTCCTAAATATTTTTTGCCCGTTTATAACAAATTAGAACTCCGCATTGTTCGGTGTGCGTGGAAATGGAATCACATCACGGATATTTGTCATACCGGTTACAAATAACAACAACCGTTCAAATCCAAGTCCGAAACCTGAATGTGGTGCTGTTCCGAAGCGACGTGTGTCGAGGTACCACCAGATATCTTTCGTAGGGACTCCCATTTCTTCGGCACGTGCTTTCAGTTTGTCATAATCTTCTTCGCGTTGTGAGCCTCCAATAATTTCACCGATTTTTGGGAAAAGTACATCCATGGCACGAACGGTCTTTCCATCATCGTTTTGTTTCATATAAAACGATTTAATTTCTTTTGGATAATCAGTCAGGATAACCGGTTTTTTGAAGTGTTTTTCTACCAGATATCGTTCGTGTTCCGATTGCAGATCAGTTCCCCAACCTACGGGGAATTCAAATTTATGTCCTTTTTTAATAGCAGCTTCCAAAATTTCAACACCCTGAGTATATGGTAACCGGACGAAATCGTCGGCCACTACTGAGTTCAGTCGTTCAATTAACTCTTTATCATACATTGTACTCAGGAAGTTCAGATCATCCTGACATTTTTCTAATGCCCAACGGATACAATACTGAATAAAATCCTGAGCCAACTGCATATTTTCTTCAATTTCATTGAAGGCAACTTCGGGTTCTATCATCCAAAATTCCGAAAGGTGACGTGGTGTATTGGAGTTCTCGGCCCGGAAAGTCGGACCAAAAGTATAAATGGCTCCCATTGCCATGGCTGCCAATTCACCTTCGAGCTGACCCGAGACAGTCAGACTGGCTTGTTTCCCGAAAAAATCTCCGTTATAATCAATCGTACCTGCTTCGTCTTTTTTCAAATCATACAGGTTCATGGTTGTTACCTGAAACATTTGTCCTGCACCTTCACAGTCGGAAGCGGTAATAATTGGAGTATGGAAATAGAAGAATCCACGCTCGTGAAAGAAAGTATGGACGGCCATTGCCATATGATGACGGATGCGGAAAATCGCCCCGAATGTATTCGTACGGGGACGCAGGTGCGCTATATCACGTAAAAACTCCAGGGTATGACCTTTCTTTTGCAATGGATAAGTTTCAGGATCGGCGGCACCGTAAATTTCAATCTCACTCGCCTGTATTTCTACAGTCTGACCCTGTCCCATCGATTCAACGAGTTTTCCGGTAACGGATATACATGCACCAGTGGTAATTGGTTTCAAATATTCGTCCCCGAATTTTTCGTTATCTACAACAACCTGAATATTGTTTACTGTTGACCCATCGTTTAATGCTATAAAGCTTACATTTTTATTTCCACGGCGGGTTCGTACCCATCCTTTTATATTTACTTCGACACCAAAATCTGTTCTTTTAAGGGCATCAACAATAATCGTTCTACTCATGCTGTTCAAAATTATATATTTAACGAGTTGGTATTTGTATTTTCAGATTACAAAAGTACTAATTTTCATTGGAAAAAGCGCATTGTACAATAACAAAAAGCACCGCGTTCTGGTTGAATCGGTGCTTTTTGTAAACTATAAAGTCTTTTTTTTATTTTTTTGCTGATTGATCAATATTACCAATCATACTCATAGCACAACGGAAACCGATATCATTGCTCGATTTATCCTGATCAAGATAACGACGTGTAGATGGATTTAACCAAAACACCCTGTCTTTCCATGAACCACCTTTGTAAACACGGGTTTTATCGGAAATCTTGAGTGACAACACATCAGTCGGATCAACTTTGGCAGTAGTCGTCAGGTTCCCCAAACCGGTTGAATCAGTACCAAGTGTAAAATTATATTGTGAGGTTGGATCCCCATCTTTAAAATTACGCACATCTCCGTTTTTGACAACTTCCGTGGCAACACGTCCAAGCGAATCTGTTTGATAGACTTTGTTACCCAACTCATCTACGCTGGCTACTACTGGAGTTAAATAAACATTTCCTCTAAAAGAGTTATATTCGGCTACATCATCATAAGATGTCGGACGGTATACGTCTAAAACCCATTCGTTGACGTTACCTGCCATATTGTATAATCCGAAATCATTCGGCACATACCAGTTTACAGGGGCTGTAATAGTGGCTTTATCGTTCAAACTTCCTGAAGTTCCCATCATATCACCACGACCACGTACGAAGTTAGCCTCCATTTGACCCAATTGTTGTTTTGTAGGGTTACGAACCTGAGATCCTGACCAGGGGTAAATTTTCCCTTCAGGTACCAATCCATCTTTACCGGAGATTATTGCATAGGCAGCAAATTCCCATTCAGCCTCTGTTGGCAAACGATATTCTGAGAAAAGAATTCCGTCCGTCATATCCACCTTGCGGTTTTGAGCATACAAGTCTTTCTTGGGAGTTTTACCTACTTTCGGTTGATAACTGCTCTGTAATAAATACTTTTGAGTATTGAAAACAAAATTAGCCGATATAGAGTCCATATCCGTTTGTTTTACCAAAGAATTGAAATCAGGAGGTAAAATTATGCCTGCTCTTACTAAAGCCAACTCGTTTACACGGTCAGTACGCCAGGTACAGTAATCCATAGCCTGTTCCCAGGTTACACCTACAACCGGATATTGATCGAAAGCGGGATGAGAAAAATAATTAGCTAAATAAGGCTCGTTATAAGCCAGCTCCTCACGCCAGATATTTGCATTCGGTTTTGATTTAGCAACTAATTTGGGGGCTGTTTTTCCAAAAACGACTTCCATCCAGTTTGTATATTCCCTCCAGTCAATGTTGCGGATTTCATACTGATCCATGTAAAATGAACTTACAGTAATGCGTCGACGTTTGTTGTCACGTGGAGCTGTAATAAATTCACCCTTTTCACCGATCGTAAATGATCCACCTTCAATGGCCACCATTCCTGTTGGAACTTGAGTAATGTACTTGTTTTTGACTAAAAAGCCCGTGCCGGTTTTGTCATTGTATTTCCAACCTGTAACATTGGAAAAACCCTCGTTGCCTGATTTGCTGGCGCAACCTAATAAGGTCATTGCCAAACAGAATGTTGCGAATTTAGCTATGGTTTTCAATTTCATAAAAAGGGGTGATAAATTAATAATGTTCATTTTAAATAAAACAGTAGTGCAAAAATAGTGTTTTTTTTTGTGAAATTGCATAAGATGATCTTTTTATTTCTATTTTCAAATAAAAAAACAAGATCGTAATAACTGATTTTCTGATAATAACGGATACTTGCCATTATTATTTTGTATTTTTCGACTTTAACACATCTCTGTCACTATATTTTCTTACTTTTGCAATTGCAATATTAATTTGCATTTTAAACAATTTTCGCACCGGCATGAACACTAATATTTTACAAATTAACTTAAACAAGAAATTGGTTGATTTATCCACACCAATCGTCATGGGAATAGTGAATGTAACGCCTGATTCCTTCTATAAGGAAAATCGGTTTGTTTCGGACAAAGGTATAATACAATGTGTTGAAAAAATATTGGCAGAGGGCGGAAGTATTATCGATGTGGGGGGCTATTCCACCCGTCCTTCGGCGAAAGTGATTTCACAGGAAGAAGAAATTAGAAGAGTTTCAGAGGCATTGGAAATTATTTTAAAAAAGTTCCCGGATGTTCCTGTTTCTGTTGATACATTTCGTTCAGGTGTGGCTCGTGAGGTAGTAAAAAACTATCGGGTCGCAATGATTAACGACATAGGAGGTGGCACCCTCGATAATTTAATGTTTGAAACGATTGCCGACTTACAGGTTGCCTACATACTTATGCATACAAAAGGAACTCCGCAAACCATGCAAAATCAAACGCAATACATGGATATTATGGCTGAGCTGTTGTTATTCTTAGAAAAGCGGCTGGCACAGCTCAGATTACTGGGAGTATACGATGTGATGGTTGATCCGGGATTCGGATTTGCTAAAACGTTAGAGCAGAACTATAAAATTTTAAATAAACTTTCGTACTTACAGGAACTAAATGTTCCAATACTTGCTGGCATATCGCGGAAATCTATGATTTACAATCCGCTTGATACCGATGCTACCGGCGCCCTTAATGGAACGACAGCAGCAAATATTTTAGCTTTAATTGGTGGTGCCAGCATTTTACGGGTACACGATGTGAAGGAAGCCATGCAGGCAATTGCAATTTTTAAACTATATTCTGATTGCATATAAAAGGAAATTCTAAATCAATAATTATAAATCTACAAAATGGGATTTCAAATAGGTTTTAAAGATATTGTGGATATTTTTTTGGTAGCCATATTACTCTACCAAATGTTCAAACTACTAAAACGGTCCGGTGCAGTGAATGTTTTTGTGGGTATTCTTGCCTTCATTATTTGCTGGTTCTTAGTTTCATATGTATTTAAAATGGAACTGTTAGGTGGCATTTTTGACCGGGTAGTGAGCGTAGGTGCATTTGCACTGATCGTACTTTTTCAGGATGAAATCCGGCGCTTTTTCTCCAGAATCGGAACTACCCAAAAATGGAGTTTTCTGAATTACATTAAAAGTTTCTTTGGAACTAATACTATTGAACAGGATAAAACAAATTTAGATTTAGTTCAGATCGTACTTGCCTGTCGAAATCTTTCAAAAAGCTCTACCGGAGGTTTAATTGTACTGACCCGGACTAATGATTTAGATTTTTATCTGCAATCGGGGGAACAAATTAATGCGACCATCAATTCCAGGTTGATCGAAAATATATTTTTTAAAAACAGTCCGTTACACGATGGAGCACTGATCATTTCGCACCGCACACTGAAAGCAGCTGCCTGTATTTTACCGGTTTCCAAAAACCAGTCCATCCCGAAACGAATGGGTTTACGTCACCGTGCGGCTGTTGGAATTACCGAGCATTCCGATTCTATTGCCATCGTAGTATCTGAGGAAACCGGACATATTTCGTGGGCAATGAACGGGCAAATAACAGCAAATGTAAAACCGGAACAATTAGAACATTTCCTTTCAGAAGCAATATCGGAATAATTAAATAACTAAATTAGAATAATAAACTTGAACACTTTTTTAATCAATTCACAATACAATACTACAGCTTCTATATAACGCATTATAATTAAGAATTTTACTACAAAAACTAAAATCGCAAACGTATAATTAACAATTTTACCTTATGAAATTACTAAACGAATTTAGAGATTTTGCCATGCGCGGCAATGTGATTGATTTGGCAGTCGGTGTGATTATCGGTGGTGCGTTTGGAAAAATAATTGCATCATTAGTAGCAGATGTAATTATGCCTCCCATCGGGTTATTGATTGGTGGAGTAAATTTCACTGATTTAAAATTTGTAATGAAAGCCGCAGAAGTTGTTGATGGCGTTAAAAAAGCAGCTGTAACCCTGAACTACGGTAGTTTTTTGCAGGTAACCTTTGATTTTATAATCGTTGCATTCGTTATTTTCCTTTTTATCAGCGGAATTAATAAAGTTGGAAGAAAGAAAGAAACATCGGTTCCTGCCGCTCCTGCCGCACCTTCGAAAGAAGAATTACTGCTTACTGAAATTCGTGATTTATTGAAGGCAAAAAAATGATAATTTTCTTTCACTTTACAAAAAAACCTCTGTTACAATACGTAGCAGAGGTTTTTTTGTACTTACAATTTTCCAATGAACCTCAACAGACACGTTAAACCTCAGAGCATACGAAGTATCTTTGAGCGTTTCTTATTGACGGCTTCACTATCACCCTGTTCAATCTTAGTGAAGCCGTCAATATCAAAATTTAGAACATTTCTTTGATTTCAATCAGATGAAGAAACGTTTTAGTGTCTCGTTCCTCGACGACTAAAAGTTTCATCGATTAAAAGCTTCCTCGAAATTATTTCGAGCCTATCTTTGCTACCAATCAACCGACAAATTTACCAATCAACTGGTTACCTAATTAACCGGTCAACCAGTCACTTAATTTACCAGTCAACCAATTAACTAATTAACCAATCAACCAATTAACGAATCAACCAATCACAAAAAAAAAGCCCCGCATAAATGAATATGCGGGGCTTTTAAAAAACGGCGGCTATCTACTCTCCCACCTTGCGGCAGTACCATCGACGTGGACAGGCTTAACTTCTCTGTTCGGAATGGGAAGAGGTG